>CXWL01012261.1_pt1 | contig 34703 bp, 28 predicted proteins | sample 590931 | NCBI WGS metagenome assembly CXWL01 (sample SAMEA3498368, study PRJEB10139) | groundwater metagenome | biome: water well; material: biofilm material | place: Germany | collected 2015-04-27
GGCCTTGATACGGCTGTTTTGATCCCAAATGAGTTTCAGCGTGCAGATTGCGGGCCTCGGACGACATTTGGTGACGGGGCTATCACCGCGAGCGATGTTGTGCAGGCTCGGCGATATGTCACCGGACTTGATCCTCAGACTGCGGCCGCTGGGCCGACGGGACCGGCGACGGTTCCGGCTGAGGTTTTGGAATTCATTGATGATGTTTATGCGTACTTCTTGGGGCGTGAAATTACGGTTGGGCGTGTGGAGCCGTCCAATGGTTTGACGGTTAGTGTTCCGGTTGAGATGGAGCTAAAGGGCGACGAGGCGGCGGTTAGTTTTGTGTTGGCATATGACGCCGAGAGGTTTTCAAATCCGCGAATCGAATTGGGCGATGCGATTGGTGATGATGCGGTTCTGACAGTGAATTCTAATGAAACGGGGCGGATCGCCGTTTTGGTTGATTCGGGGACGGCCTGGGCGGCTGCGGAGAGAGCAAAGAGCGTCGTGGTCGTGACGTTTGATGTTGTCGGCGACGAGGTTGTTCCGTTTGGAGGGTCGATCTCTGAAATTAGCGTTTATGATGCATTCGGAAATCCGCTGGCGGTGCGGTGGGTTGATAGGAAATAGCCGGCCTTGTCTCAGAAGTAGACGGGCGACCTTGAGCCCGAGTAGCAGTTGCTCACTCTTAATAGTTGCAAAGTTTACAGAAGTTGCTTTAACTATTCACTAAAAACTAAACCGCTGTTAACTGTTAGAATCCAAACAAAGGTCGGGATTCGCATTTTTTGCTTGAATATCCATAACGCGAAAATCCGGGTTTATCTACCGCGTTGACCGTTGTTTGTAATACGTTTAGACTTTCCACATAGGTTCGTCGACTGATCTTGACGAGTTTCTTAGCAATATGTACCCACTACTTACGCGAAAGCGGCTGGCGGTCGTTTTCGTGATTTTTATTTGCGTAGCTTTGGCGGCGTTGAGATTTGGCGAGATAGGCCGGGCGGCCGGTGTCGAATCGATATTTACTTCGCTTGCTCCGCAGAGATATTTTGGGCCCTTGTTTATGAGCTCCGCAGGATATGCCGATCCGGCGTCGAAAGTCTCGGCGGAAGTTCGCACTGATACGGCGGATGGGAAACGGGCCTCTGTGGTGATCTTTCTGGCCGATCAGGCGGATGTCAGTGGAGCTTATGATATCAAGGATGAAGATGTACGCGGATGGTATGTTTACAACAGGCTGACACAGCACGCGGAGAATTCGCAGGCCGGGCTCCGGTCATTCCTGGCTGCCGAAGGTGTCGAATACAAGGCCTTTTGGGTCGCGAATATGATCGTCGCGATCGTGGATCAGCCGATGGTCGAGCGTCTGGCGGAGCGGATCGACGTCGCCCGCGTCGATTCTAATCGCCCGACCCGTTGGATCGAGGACCCGAAGATCGCAAATGAGAGCGACGCTACGAAACGGACGGAAGGCCCGGCTGCCATTGAGTGGGGCGTGACGAATGTCAAAGCTCCCGAGGTCTGGGGAATGGGATCAACCGGACAGGGAATTGTAATCGGCGAACTCGACACGGGTGTTCGTTGGTCGCATGACGCGCTGAAGCAGAAATATCGCGGCTGGGACGGTGCGACCGCTAACCATAATTTTAACTGGTGGGACGCGATCCATACGGGCGGCGGCTCGTGTGGAGTGAATACGACCGTTCCGTGCGATGACCACGGCCATGGCACGCATACCGCCGGGACGACCGTCGGCGATGACGGTACAAACCAGATCGGCGTTGCGCCGGGTGCAAAATGGATCGGCTGTCGCAACATGAATGTCGGCGACGGCACTCCTGCGACTTACACCGAGTGTTTTCAATTCATGATCGCGCCGACCGACCTTGCGGGGGCTAACGCGAATCCCGCTTTGCGTCCGCACGTACTTAACAATTCGTGGGGCTGCCCGGCGAGCGAGGGTTGTGTGACGCGGGCCGAGCTTGAGACGATCATCAATAATACGCAGGCAGCAGGCATTTTTGTCGAAGTTTCGGCAGGGAATTCGGGCCCGAATTGCTCGACCGTAGCTGCTCCGCCGGCGATCTATACGGCATCATTTTCGACCGGGGCGATCGACATCAATAACAACTTGGCTAGTTTTAGCAGCCGTGGGCCATCGACGTTTTACACGCCGAATATTCTGAAGCCGAATATCTCGGCTCCGGGTGTGAACGTTCGCTCGTCGACGCGAACGAGCGATTCAAGTTTTGGAAACTCCAGCGGCACATCCATGGCCGGGCCGCATGTTGCGGGGGTGATAGCTTTGCTTTGGTCGGCTCGCCCGCTGTTGTCGCGAGATATCCAGACGACTAAAGATCTGTTGCAGAATACCGCAAATCCGGCCGTGACGGTCACTGCCCAGACATGCGGCGGGATAGATTCGACACAGATACCGAATAATTCATTCGGCTACGGCCGAGTCGATGCGCTGGCGGCGGTCAATGCCGCGGGTGGGCCAACACCGACACCGACGGCTACACCAACTTCGACCGCAACCCCGACGGCTACACCGACGCCGACGGCTACACCAACTCCGACCGCAACCCCGACGGCTACACCGACGCCGACCGCAACACCGACGCCTACACCGACGCCGACCGCAACACCGACGGCGACACCAACGCCAACGCCGACTGCAACAGCCACGGCAACGCCAACTGCTGCACCGACCGCAACTCCAACCGCCACGCCGACACCGGCCGGGTTTGAAGGTGATGTTACTCCCCGTTTTAACGGTGACGGGATCGTATTGGCGACGGACGTTACGCAGGAGCGGAGGTTTGTGACCGGCCTTGATGCGACGGATCCGGGAACTAACGAGGGCCAGCGTGCCGACTGCGCACCGCGAGGCACGGGCGGCGACGGCATTTTGAATGCCGGTGATGTGATACAGGTTCGTCGATTCGCGACCGGACTCGATCCGCTGACGCCGGCGGGAGGGCCCGGAGCTCCGTCGCTTGTGCCGGAAAGCGTGTCGCGCGTATTTGACGAGATTTACGCGTATTTCTTCGGACGTGAAATTCGTGTCGGGTCGGCCAAGGCGGAAAGCGGTTCGACGGTGACCGTGCCAGTCGAGATCACGCCGTTTGGGGATGAGATGGCGGTGAGTTTTACGCTTGGATACGACGCATCGAGATTGGCGAATGCTCGGGTCGAGATGGCCGGCGATGCACCAGAAGGTGCGGTTTTGACCGTCAACGATCCGGATAAAGGCCGGATCGGGATACTCATCGATACGACTTACCCGATGACCGCATCGGCTATGCCGAGACGCTTTGTAACGATCACATTCGATGTTGCTGCTGACGTGAGCGGCGATGCTGCGGTCACGTTGACCAGCAGCGTTGCGGGTCGAGGCGTTTTTGATGGTGACGGCAATATGTTATCGACGCGCTGGTACGATGGCTCAATCCGTATTGCAGGTGCCCGCTGAGCTGATATGGGAATTTGATGTCTAATCGACGTTTTCTATTCAGGTAAAAGATGGGCGGAAGCACCTGACACCCGTTTTGTGCTAAAATTTTCCACGGTTATGAAGATCGACATTCTCATATTGAGAATTGCCTTCGTCGGCATGCTGGTACTGCTGGGATATCTGCTCAATCCGTTTGAGCGGACGCAGCGGTTTGGGCTTGCGAGCATCGGAAACGAGGATACGCGGCATTGGTTGTCGGCGGGGCTTGGTGCGGTCGTCGGAGTTCTGGTGATCATCTTTGAGATGCGCGTTCGCCGGGCCTCGCTAAAGACGCTTATTGGAGCGGCGGTCGGTTCGATCCTTGGAATAGTCGGGGCGTTTCTTATCGGCGTGCTGATCTCGATCCAGAAAGAAGCCGCCGTTTCGGCTGAGATGCAGACGTTTCTGACGATCTCGCTGATGTTTTTTATGGGTTATGTCGGCCTGATGGTCGGTGCCGCGAAGGGCGATTACCTTGACCTGTCGGCCCTCGGCGGCATCTTTAGCGACAAGAATCTGAAGCGTGATTACAAGGTGCTGGATACCTCGGTGATCATCGACGGCCGCATAGCCGACGTTGCTGAAACCGGATTTTTGGGCGGTACGCTGATCATCCCGCATTTTATTTTGGCCGAATTGCAGCAGGTTGCCGATTCGCCAGACTCGTCAAAACGTCAACGCGGCCGTCGCGGGCTCGATATGCTCCAGCGTTTACGTAACAACAGCAAGCTCGATATTCAGATCGTCGAGACGGATTTTCCGACGGTCAAAGAGGTAGATCTTAAACTCATTGAGCTCGGATTGCAGCTTGACGCAGTTATCATCACAAACGACTTTAACCTAAATAAGGTCTCGCAGCTCCGCGGTGTTGCGGTGCTCAATATTAATGAGCTTGCCAACGCTCTCAAGCCCGTTGTACTTCCGGGCGAGGCGATGCGCGTCTTTATTCTCAAAGAAGGCAAGGAATACAATCAGGGCGTCGCGTATCTCGATGACGGCACGATGGTCGTGGTCGACAACGCACGCCGGTTGATCGGCAAAACCGCGGACATCGCCGTGACCAGTGTGCTGCAAACGACCGCCGGCAAGATGATATTCGGGCGTCTGTGGGAAGAGCATGACGAACAGCAGGGCACATCCGAGACGACCTTTAATATCCACGATTCGCGTTCGCTAGGCTTTAGGAAGGCGACCCGCGAGTTGCGGCAGACGACTATAATCGAAGAAATTGAGTAGGCAGTTGGCGGTAGGCAGTTGGCACGGTGAAACGACCGCCAACCGCATACTGCAAACTGCCAACTGTTTATGAACACCGCCATCATCGTTGCCGCCGGGAGCGGTCAGAGATTTGACGCGGCACAGCCGAAACAATTCGTTTCGATCCTCGGGAAACCATTAATAATACACACTTTAGAGCGATTTGAGGCTTGTCCTGTGATAGACGAGATCGTCCTTGTCTTGTCGGAATCGGGACGTGTGGAATTTGAAAATCTCAGATTTGAAATTTCAAAGCTGCGGTCGATCGTTACAGGCGGAGCGACCCGTGCGGAATCGGTGCGAAACGGCCTCGACGTGGTTTCCGCAGGCTGTGATGTTGTCGCTGTTCACGACGGAGCGAGGCCGCTCGTTTTGGTCGATGAGATCACCGCAACTGTCGAAAAAGCGAGCGAGACCGGGGCCGCATGCCTCGTCGGAGCAGTGACCGATACGATCAAGACCATCCGCGGCGACGAGATCGCCGGCACGCTCGACCGTGATAAACTGAGGCGTGCATTGACGCCGCAGGCTTTCAGATTCGAGGTCTTGCGTCGGGCTTTTGACCTCGGTGACATTGGCGAAGCAGTCACCGACGAATGTTATCTCGTGGAGAAACTCGGGCATCCGATCTCGTTTGTCGAGGGGAGTTCGGGAAATATCAAGGTCACACGGCCGGAAGATCTGATCTTCGCAGAGGCGATCTTGTCAGAACCACCTGCGTAATCGGGTGGCTTGCATGTGACGACGGCTTTTGCCGCCCGCTGACGCAGGCGGTTCTGACTTTATGCATCGAATTGGATTTGGAACAGATATTCACAGGCTCGTCGCGGGGCGGCCGCTCGTAATCGGGGGAGTGAAGATCGAATCCGATCTTGGAGCCGACGGGCATTCTGATGCTGATGTGTTGATGCATGCCGCGACCGATGCGGTTCTCGGAGCACTTGCTCATGGCGATCTCGGGACGCATTTTCCCAACGACGAAGAACGCTGGCGAAATGCTGAAAGCTCACAGTTCTTACGATACGCTGTTGATCTGATCAAGAAAAAAGGTTATTCGGTGGCGAATATCGACGCTGTCATCGATCTCGAACGGCCGAAGCTGCGAGCGCATATCGAGGCGATCCGGGCAAATCTCGCGGATGCATTAGGCATAGACATTGATCAGGTATCTGTCAAAGCAAAGACCGGTGAAGGGGTCGACGCGGTCGGCGAAAGGCGGGCGGTACGGGCTCAGGCGATAGTCTTGGTTAGCCGAGAAGGAGTATAAACGCTGAGACCGCGAAGAGCGCAGGTAAAGAATCAACTTTCCACCGCGATCAGAGGCAACAAATCATCGTCCTCTGCGTTCCTGTCGGCCTCTGCGTTTAAAACATCCCATTTCTGTGCGAAACTTGATACTCTATGCGCCCTCAACAAATCATCGCTACCAAGCGCGACGGCAAGGCTCTGGCGGACGAGCAGATCTCGGCGTTTATCGACGGCGTTGTCGACGGTTCGTGGGCCGACTATCAGATATCTGCTCTCATGATGGCGATCTTTATTCGCGGGCTGAACCGGCGCGAGCAATATTCGATGACGAGTTCGATGCTTCATTCGGGGACGGTCATGGATCTCTCTGACATCGACGCGCCAAAGGCCGATAAGCACTCGACCGGCGGTGTCGGAGATAAGACATCGCTGCTCATCGCGCCGCTTGCAGCGGCGTGCGGAGTTGCCGTTCCTATGATCTCGGGCCGCGGGCTCGGCCACACCGGCGGTACTCTAGACAAACTCGAGTCAATTCCCGGATACAACGTAAACCTATCATTTGCAGAACTTAAGAAGGTGATGAAAAAGTGCGGTTTTGGCCTTGTGGGCCAGACGCAGCAGATCGCACCTGCGGATAAGAAGCTTTACGCCCTTCGCGACGCGACGGCGACCGTGCCTTACATCCCGATGATCGTGGCATCGATCATGTCAAAAAAGCTTGCCGAAGGCCTGGATGTTCTTGTGTTGGATGTAAAGACAGGCTCGGGTGCGTTTATACAAAAGTATGCCGATTCATTGAAGCTTGCTCACGCTCTTTGCGAGACGGGCCGGACGTTTGGTGTAAAGACACAGGCACTGATCACCGACATGAGCCAGCCGCTTGGGCTGTATGTCGGAAATGCTCTTGAGGTCTATGAATGCATCAAGATCCTTCGTGGCGAGGCAGAGGAATCGATGCAGCCGACACTCGAATTGTCGATCGAGCTGACCGCAGCGATACTCGTGCAATGCAAGATCGCAGGTTCGGTGCCGAATGCAAAATTTAAGATCAAGACGGTATTGGAATCCGGCGAAGGATTGGAGCGATTCCGAAAAAACATCGAACTCCAAAGCGGCGATCCTCGCGTTTGTGATAATCCCGAAATATTGCGGACAAAGGGCTTAAAGGCCGTGCCCGTCCTGTCTGACGGCAATGGTTATGTTTCGCAGATCGACACTTTTGCGGTCGGCCGCGCGGTTTGCGATATCGGCGGCGGGCGCGTCAAGGCCGAGGATGGTGTTGATCACGCCGTCGGGTACGCTTCGCTTTTGAAAATGGGCGATCGCGTTCGCAAAGGCGACGAACTCGGCATCATTTATTGCCGCACGCAAAAGCAGGGCGACGGCATTAGCGAAAAACTTCGCGATGCGTATAGAATATCGAAGGAAATCACCAGGACAACTCAATTGATAAGAGCGACGGTCTAATCTCTTATGAAATATCGAAATTTGCTCATAGTCGTCTGTTTTGCTGCAGCAAGTCTTTTTGTCTCGTCGTGTACTCAACGAACCGAGGCTCGTCGCGAAGGCTGTAAGATCAAGGTCGGTATTGTTTTTGATATCGGTGGCAAGAATGATCGTTCGTTCAATGCCGCGGCCTGGGACGGCGTTCGGCGGGCAGAACACGATCTTCCGATCTGCCTGTACGATGTCGAGCCGGGCAATCCGACATCGATCGAGCCGGCGATGCGTGCCTTTGCCGAGAAGAATTTCGATCTCGTCATCGGCGTTGGATTTGCTCAGGGTCCGATCATGCAGAAGGTCGCTCTCGATTACCCGAATAATAGATTTGCGATCGTCGACGGTGTGATATTCGAGGCTGATGGGAAAACTCCACTCAAGAACGTGGCATCGCTGGTTTTCCGCGAGCACGAAGGTTCGTATCTCGTGGGGATGATCGCGGCCTCGAAATCCAAGACCGGAACGATCGGTTTTCTCGGCGGAATGGACATTCCGCTAATTCACAGATTCAAGACGGGTTATGCTGAGGGGGCCAGATCGGTGAATCCGAGTATCAAGGTCATTGACAACTTCGTCGGCGTAAACGACAGCGCCTGGAACAATCCCGGCAAGGGCAAGGAGCTCTCGCTAGCACAGATCGAGAAAGGTGCCGATGTAATCTTCACAGCCGCAGGAAACTCCGGCCTCGGAGCCTTTGACGCAGTCGAACAGTATGGCAAGAACGATCAGGGCGAGGCTAATCGTTTTGTCATTGGTGTTGACTCCAATCAGAACGGCGTCAAGCCCGGGTTTGTCCTTACGTCGATGGTAAAACGCGTTGATAATGCGGTTTACGACGTGGTCAAAGAGATTCTCGACGGCAATTTTCGCGGCGGCTTTCACGTCTTCGGCCTTGACAAAGATGGCGTCGCCTACGCGATGGACGATTTCAACAAAGCCTTGATCCCGGCTGATGTGATCAAGAAAGTTGAAGAAGCCCGGACAAAGATCGGCACAGGCGAGATCAAGGTTACGGATGCGATGGCAAATTAAAGCATGCTTGAACTGAAAAACATCAGAAAGGCCTTTGGCGATTGCGTTGCTAATGATGACGTTTCGCTGTTGGTGCACAAGGGCACGATTCATGCGATCGTCGGCGAGAATGGTGCGGGGAAATCGACGGCGATGAAGATCGTTTACGGTTTCTACACTCCGGATGGTGGCGAGATCTCGTTCAATGGCAAGGTGGTTACGATCAGGAATCCGCACGATGCGATCGCGCTTGGGATCGGCATGGTACATCAGCATTTTATGCTGGTTGATACGATGACGGTTGCCGAGAACATTATTCTCGGTGCCGAGACCGGTTCGGCGGCGAGCCTTGATCTGGAGAAAGCGAACGCCGAAATTCAGGCTCTTTCTGATGAACTTAAACTCGGCGTAAATCCGCGTTCCATTGTCGAAGACCTTTCCGTCGGCCAGCAGCAACGCGTCGAACTGCTCAAAGCTCTCTATCGCAATGCCGAAACCTTGATCCTGGACGAACCGACCGCAGTGCTGTCGCCACAGGAGGTCGAGGAATTTTTCGCCATCCTTCGCCGCATGAAAGAACAAGGCAAGACGATCATCATCATCACGCATAAGCTCGATGAGGTGCTTGCCATCTCGGACGAAGTGACCGTGATGCGTGACGGTAAGACCGTCGGCAATGTTAAAACGGCGGAAACGAGTGCGAAAGACCTCGCTCGAATGATCGTCGGCCGTGATGTTCTGCTTCGAGTCAAAAAGACCGACGCATCGCCCGCGGCGACCGTGCTTGAGGTCAAAGATCTCCGTGTCGGCGGCAAACACGGAATGTCAGTCAATGGCGTTTCGTTTTCCGTCAGAGCTGGCGAGATCGTTGGCGTCGCCGGCATCGAAGGGAACGGCCAGACCGAACTTATCGAGGTTCTCGCTGGTCTGACAAAGCCGAGCGGTGGAAGTGTCGAAGTTGGCGGCAAGAATGTGACGTCATGTTCTGCTAGGGAGCTAAAAGAACTCGGAATCGCGCACATTCCCGAGGATCGACACAAACGCGGCTTGTTGCTGCATTGGGCACTTACCGAAAATTCGATTCTCGGCGTACATTATCGTCCGCCGATCACCGCATCGACTGGCCTGATGAGCGCCGGGGCGATTGGCAAACGCTGTGACGAGATCATCGAGAATTTCGACGTTCGCCCAGGCGATTCAACGCAACCGGCAAAATCGCTCTCCGGCGGCAATCAGCAAAAGCTGATCATCGGCCGCGAATTCGGCCTTAATCCAACATTGCTCCTAGTTTCGCAACCAACCCGCGGCGTCGACATCGGTGCGATCGAGTTCATCCATAAGAAACTTATCGGATTGCGTGACGCCGGTTCCGCCGTTTTGCTTGTATCTGCTGAATTAGAAGAGGTTACTGCACTCGCCGACCGTCTTCTTATCATTCGCGACGGCAAGATCGTAGGCGAGGTCGATCCTAAAACCGCCTCGACTGAAGACATTGGTTTGTTGATGACGGGCGGATAATCTGGCAAAGCAATAAGAAATTAGTCACGAATGCACGAATAAGAACTGATCGAATTCAGGCGTTTCATTCGTGAATTCGTGGCTATCCTTTTCATAATCTTTATGGAATTGATCCTAAAAGACGAAGCCTACCGGATGGCTTTTGCATGGAGGTGCATAACAATTTAGGAGCTGGTTTTCTGGAGATCGTGTATAAGGACGCCCTAGAGTTTGAGTTTCGCCGTGATGGGATCCCTTACGAGAGGGAGAGAGAATACGTTGTTAATTACAAAGGATCGATCCTTCCGCACAATGTTGTTAATTACAAAGGATCGATCCTTCCGCACAATATTATGCTGATTTCGTGGTTTTTGATCAGATCATTCTTGAGGTCAAGGGCAAGAATGGCATTGCAGACGAAGACCTCGCTCAGGGCCTGAATTACCTGAAGGTGTCGGGAACCCGCTTGGCCCTGATAGTGAACTTTGGAGAGTTGAAATTGAATTACAAGCGGATAGTGCTTTAGTCGGAGAGTGAAGAAGTTAGTCACGAATGCACGAATATGAGTTAAGAATCGATATTTCTTGAAAGCGCCTCTTATTCGTGCATTCGTGGCTGATCTTTTTTTGATATGAAAGCTGAATTCAACGGTATCGCCCCTCAGTTTGTCGTTCAAGACGTTGTAAAGACTGCCGAATATTATCGCGACAAACTTGGTTTTGAGATCTTAGGATTTTTCGCCGAGTCCCCGGTTTACGCGATGGTGCGTCGCGGGAATGCCGAGATACATTTCGGGAAAGCTGACGGCACACGAACTCAGATGAACGAGGACGTTCGTCGCGGGCTCGGCACTGACGCGTATATCTTCGTTTCCGATATCAATTCACTACAGGCCGAGTTGGTTGACGCTGGAGTCGAGATCGTTGAAGGGCCCATCAAGCGAATCTACGATTGCGTAGAGATAACGATTAAGGATTGCAATGGGTTTCATCTCGTGTTTGGCGAGTGATCACGCCGCGGCCGCTTTGATACCGAACATTTGCTTCATCGCAACGACTGCCTTTTCCAGATTCTTCATCGAGGTCGCGTAAGACAGACGCAAAAACCCGCTTGCACCAAACCCGTCCCCGTCCGTCACGACGATGTGAGCCTCGGCCAGCAGATGGTCTGCAATCTCGGCGGAACTTGAAAATCTCTCACCCAATAATCCGCGCACATCAACGAAAGCGTAAAAGGCGCCTTCCGGCATCGCACATTGAAACCCGTTGATCTCATTTAACGCCGGAATGAGCCAGTTTCTACGGCGTTCGTATTCGGATGTCATCGCATTTACGGCAGCGATGGTCGCGTCGGGATTTCGTAGGGCTTTTGCACACGCGTATTGGACAAAAGATGTCGGGTGCGTTGCCGAGTGGCTTTGCAGTTTGGTCATCGCTTTGGTCCAGGTTTCATTTGCGATCGTATAGCCGGCACGCCAGCCGGTCATTGCGTAGGTTTTTGAAAAGCTGCCGGCAACACAGACGTATTGCCGCAATTCATAGGGTAGCGACGCCAGCGAGAACGGTTCAGCCGGCGGATACGCGAAAAAGAGGTAGCATTCGTCTGTCAAAACATAGACGTCGCGTGCCGAACACACTTCGACAATACGTCGCATTTCATCGGGCGGGACGACACGGCCTGACGGGTTGCTTGGGCTGTTGATGATCAGAAGCTTTGTCTTATCGGTGATCGCCGCCGCGACCTGATCGGCCGTCAGGATGAAATCAGTTTGTTCGGTTTCAATAAAGACGCTGTTTGCCGCGCAAAAGGTTACGATCTCGGGAAATGTTACCCAATAAGGTTTGGGGATCAATACATCGTCGCCGGGATTAAGTAGCGTGCACGCCGCATTGAACAGAGCCTGCTTACCACCGCACGACGCTGCAACCTCTGCGACCTTAATATCTGCACCGAATCGCGACGCGTAAAATTCGACAATAGCCGAGCGATAATCCGCCATTCCAGCAGTCGCGGTGTATTTCGTCAGGCCTTTCTGCAAGCCTTCCCAGGCGTATTGTTTAATAAACTCAGGCGTGTCAAAGTCTGGCTCGCCGACGGACATATCGATCACATCGATACCTCGGGCGCGCATATCTGCTGCGGCCGCTGCGGCGATAAGCGTCGATGAACCTTGCATCGCGGCCACGTGTTTTGAAACGGGGAATGAGTTCATAAATAGGATTTTAACGCAGAGATCGCCGGGAACGCAGGGAATCAGGGACAAAAAACGCTGTCATAACATTTTTGTATCTTTCTTTGCGAGATCTCTGCGTTCAATCATTTGCCAAGTTTAGAATGCATTCGTCTTTCGACGATCGGCGGGATCAGTCCCTCGACGCGGCCGCCGAGTTCGAAGACCTGTTTCATCAAGGTCGAAGATACGTAGCTGTATTCCTCACCGGCCATCAGGAAGACGGTCTCTATCGTTGGCTCAAGGCGGCGGTTCATCAGGGCCATGCGGAGTTCGTATTCGTAATCGCTGACGGCACGAATACCGCGTACGATCGCGGTCGCTCCGCTCTCACGCGCAAAATCCGCTGTCAATCCGGAGAAACTCTCGACGCGCATTTTGCACCCGTCCGTTTCCACTTGCGGTAAGATCTCGGCGATCATCTCGCAGCGTTCTTCCACGGAAAACATCGGGTGTTTGTCGACGTTATTCAGGACCGCTACGATCATCTCGTCAAAGAGCGGAGCCGATCGCCGGATAATGTCCAGGTGGCCGTTTGTGAGCGGGTCGAATGAGCCCGGAAATATTGCACGTCGCATTGATATGTGAATTGTAAAGCGAAAATCAAGAATCGCAAATCAGGGGCCAGAGAATATACTCGGCGCCTCAGAATTTGGTTTGGAGCATTTTTTTCGCGAGTTCGACTCCGGCTTGGTATTCGAGGACATACTCAGGATCGGGTTTCATCTTTAACAACGTGTCGAGCTGTTTGCGGGCTTCACCGTCCTTTTTTATCAGAAGATATGCCTGTGCAAGACGAAGGTGAAGATTTTGATTCTCCTTTTCGGACTCCAGTGCTTTTTCAAGTAGCTCAACCGCCTTTTCCGCACGGCCTCCGTACATTCGGGTTTCTAGTTCGATCTGCGCGAGAACATCGTACGCACTCGCGTTCTGATAGCTCGGGTCGAGCTCGATGACCTTGTTCATCGAATTCCTGATCTCGCTTATCGACGGCAGGCCGACCGTAATTATATTGAATCTTGAAAGCTCGCCCAGATTCGCCCCGTACCAGAAATGGCCGTCGGGCCTTCCTTCTTCCATGTTCGATGCGATGTTACCGGCGTCGCGGCCCCTGGCAAAAATGGCTTCGGCCTCTTTCTTCTCAGGCGTCATCGTGCCAAGGAAATAGCTGTATTTGGCGTATTTCCACTCCAACTCGTAGTTGCGGCTAGAGGGGTCGCGTGACTTGGTCAGAATGGAAAGTGCTTCGCGGAGTTTCGCGACATCTTCGCGTTGTTTGAATAGCTCGTCGGCCTGAGCGATGGCCGATGTGATTGCCTCCGGACTGACCCCCGCTTGCTTTGGCTCGGTGCCATCGATCGTCGAACACGAGATCTGTACGCACAATGTAATTACAATTGTAATGAAAATGTAATAGTTCCGGTTTTTCATGTCACACAATCGCCTTTGACGTGTTAGTATTTTCATACACAACGCATGTCGCAACGGTTTGCACTTGTTATAGATAAAGTCTGATTAAAATACCATACCGCCGTAATGATTAACAACGGACAGAGCGCAGCATTTTACGATCTCGAAGGAACGCTTGTCAGTACAAATCTCGTACACACGCTCGCCTTTTACGCCAAACGCCAACAGGGGCTCTGGCAGACCGCGAAGAAAAGCGTCGGCACGCTCGCGAAACTGCCGTTCTTTGGCATCACCGATCTGTATTCGCGAAATGTATTTAACGAGGTATTTTTTCGCAGTTACGAGGGTCTGTCGCACGACCGTCTGAGATATTTTTCCGAGGAGCTCTTTGAAGAAGTGCTGAAGCCGGCCATTTTTCCGGGCACGCCTGAACTGATCGCGCAGGGCAAAAAGATCGGTCAGCGTCAGGTAGTACTGACTGGGGCACTGGATTTTACGATCCAGAAGATGATGGATCACCTCGGCATCGACGATTACGTCGCGAACCGCCTCGAATTCGTCAACGGCTACGCCACCGGCCGCGTTCTGCCGCCCGTCATGGCCTCAGCCACAAAGGCAAAATGGATCCGCGAATACGCCGAGCGGGAGAATATCAATCTCTCCGATTCATACGCGTATTCAGATTCGATCTCCGACCTCCCGATGTTATCGATCGTCGGGCATCCGGTGGCGGTTTGTCCGGATTTTAGATTGAAGCAAACGGCGTTGCAGCATGACTGGGCGATATTGGATTTGAGATGATTGACATAATTCCACAGGATTTAACCGAAAAAGAAGCCGCGGGGATGACGGTCAACGAACGGCTTTGGGTTTCTGGACTGATGGCAACTTATGACGACGCGGTCATGAATAGGGACGTTAGAATGATGACTGACATTTTGAAGAGAATATATCTCGACCAGGAAAGTATTGAAGCTAATATCCGATTCGCATTCGGAGAGAAATAAATGGCATTACAATTACGCAGGAAAACACACGAATCGATCGTTTACATCGACAAGGATTCCGCTCCGAGGATCATGCCGTTTGGCGAGGATTTTATTATTAACGACATTCCGGTTGGGACGCGGGTTATTTATCCTAATCCGCCGATCAAGGGGTTGCCTAACCGCGAGGCGGCGATCCGTTACGCCGTGAATCATCCGATCGAGATGGAACCGCTTTATGCTTTGCTCGAACCGGGGATGCGGGTGACGATCGCGATGGACGACATTTCGCTACCGCTGCCGCCTATGCAGACGCCCGATCTGCGGCAGACGATGCTTGAGGTCGTGCTGGATATGTGCGGTGCGAATGGGGTCGATGATGTGCATTTGATAATCGCAAATTCGCTGCACCGAAAAATGACAGCGTGGGAGATGAAGCGGATGGTCGGCAACGACATCTACAACGAATACTACCCCGACCGCTATTACAACCACGATGCCGAGGACGACGACAATCTCGTCACGCTCGGCGTCACGCGGCACAACGAACCGCTGCGGGTCAATAAACGTGCGATCGAGAGCGACTTGCTCATTTATCTCAACATCAATCTCGTCCCGATGGACGGCGGCCACAAATCGGTCGCGGTCGGCCTCTGCGATTACGAATCTTTGCGTGCTCACCACGAACCACAGACGATCCGCGATTCACATTCGTACATGGACCCGCCGGCTTCGGAGCTAAATCACAAGGTCGTGCGGCTCGGGAAATTAGTTGATGAGCAATGCAAGGTCTTTCACATCGAGACGGCGATCAACAACAAGATGTTTCCCGAGGGCTACGACATCCTGACGCGGAATGAGGACGAATTCAGTTTTGCGGATCGAATGAAATGGGAGGTGATGGCCAAAACCTTCTCAAAAATGCCGCGTGCCGCCCGCCGAAAGATGCTTCATGCGATCCCTGCTCAATACGAGCTGATCGCGTGTTACGCCGGCAAGACCGAACCCGTCCACGAGAGAATTCTGGAAAAAAACTATCAGCAGTACGAGATACCGGTCAAAGGCCAATGCGACATCCTGATCTCGGGCATTCCCGACATCTCACCATACAACGTCTATTCGGCGCTTAATCCGTTGCTCGTGCAGGTGATGGCGCTTGGGTATCACTTCAACATGTATCGCAATAAGCCTTTGCTGAGGAAAGGCGGCGTGATGATCATTACGCATCCGTGTTTTGACGAGTTTGATCACAATTTTCATCCGGCGTATATCGAATTCTTCCATCGTTTGCTGCCCGAATCACGTGATGCGTTTTACCTTCGCGAAAAATACGAACGCGAATTCGCGACCAATCCGGCATACATCGAGATGTATCGCCGCGGCAACGCCTATCACGGCGCGCATCCGTTTTTCATGTGGTACTGGGGCGAAAACGGCCGCCAGCACATCGGCCACGTCATCGTCGCCGGTGCCGAAAACGCCCACGTACCCGAGATGCTCGGCTGGGAACGTGCCGACAACCTAACCGAAGCCATCGCCATGGCCCGCTCATACATGGGCCGCAACGCTGAGATCACGATGCTGCATCAGCCGATAATCGGGCTGTGCAATGTCACAGACTAGAACTATCAAGGAGTATTTGACTATGGAAAGCACAGGAATGACGACCGAAATGGAAGCGTTGAAAGGCAAGCTTCGTGGAATGTGGATCGCCGGCGATTTTGGCGAGATCGCTAAGTCTATTGAGACTGGCGCCGACGAATTCGTCGCGCGGCTCGATCTGCAACCGGGAATGAAAGTCCTGGATGTTGCAACGGGCACAGGCAATCTGGCTATTCCGGCAGCTCAAGCGGGAGCGGATGTTACCGGCATCGACATTGCCCCAAACCTTATCGAACAGGCTCAGGCGAGGGCCGCCGACGAACGTCTCGAAGCACGTTTTGACGTCGGCGATGCCGAGGCGTTGCCGTATGACGACGAGAGCTTTGACGTGGTGATGACGATGTTTGGTGCGATGTTCGCTCCGCGACCGGACGTGACGGCGGCGGAATTGATCCGCGTCTGCAAGTCCGGCGGGCTGATCGCGATGGCAAACTGGACTCCCGAGGCGTTTACCGGCCAGATGTTCAAGACCGGTGGCAAACACGTTCCGCCACCGCCCGGAATGCCCTCGCCGCTGATGTGGGGAACCGAAAGCGCCGTTCAGGAACGGTTTGCAGAGGGAATCGCCGATCTGCAAATGACGCGTCGAAAGATCACATTTACGTATCCATTCGAACCGGCTTTAGTCGTCGAACATTTCAAGAAGTACTTTGGCCCAACTCAAAAAGCCTTCGAATCCCTCGACGCCGACGGCCAAAATGCTCTACGTACCGATCTTGAAGCTCTGTGGACGGAACACAATCAAGCGACGGACGGGACGACGTCGGTTGAATCGGAGTACTTGGAAGTCAGGGCTGTAAAGGAGTGAGTTCTATGAGACTGAAAATAATTCTTGTAATTTCGCTTCTGTTCGGCACTCTGGCATCGATCGCCAACGGCCAAAATTCGCGTCCGCCTATACCTTTCGTAGATAAAGGAGCGTGCCCTTTCGAATGCTGCACCTATCGCGATTGGACGGTTGATAAGGCGACGACGATTCGATCTGCCATGCGAGATAGCTCGCCCGTCGCGTTTCGTCTGAGAAAGGGCGAACGCATGAAAGGATTGACCGGCGTCGTTATCACCTCGCAGCCTGGCGAAGTTCGCGTTCTAAAGCAAACCAAGATCGGGCGGTATACCGCCAAGCCCGGCGACACGCTCTATCTGCTGACCTATCAGGGCGAAGGCTTTCACAAAGTCTGGTTCAAAGGCCGGATCTCGTCCGAAGAGACGTATGACACCGCCCTCTTTCGTCAGATCAGCGAGCCAAAGGCCGTCTGGTGGGTCAAAGTCAGAAACTCCCGCGGCCAGATCGGCTGGAGCCGCGAGCCGGATAATTTCGGGAATAAGGATCAGTGCGGGAATTAGAACTGGTCATCTGACTGGTCATTATGATAAGATGGGAGTTATGAAAACTAAGACTCGAACAATAAGTGCTACCGAGTTCAAGGCGAAATGCCTCAACATTTTCGATAACTTGGACAGTAATGGGATCATTGTTGAAAAACGTGGAAAGCCAGTCGCTAAGGTTATGCCCATCAAAGACGACGACTTCGAGCTTTTTGGTTGTTTGAAAGGATCGTTGAAGATAAATGGCGACATAATGTCGACCGGGATCAAATGGGATGCTGAATCTTGATACACATATTCTGCTTGGTCTTTTGTTCGGCGAGCTTAGAGATCGCGAACAGAGATTGATTCATGGGGAGAGTCTGGCGATTTCCGACATTGTGCTTTGGGAGATCGCCAAGCTCGCTCAACGCGGACGAATCGACATCGATTTTGACGACCCAAAATTTATTAAGGCTATGAGGCAAGTGACTGTTTATCCGGTCTCGGTTGAGATTGCCCGTCAGAGCACTGAGTTGGATTTCCGCTCTGATCCTGCTGACGAGATCATCGCCGCGACAAGTGTTGTTGAGCGGATACCTTTACTGACACGAGATCGAAAGATACTTAAGTCGAAAGTTGTTCCACTTGCAGGCGACGAATTTGATACGTGACGAAATGACGGAACTAAAGTTAGGAAAATACGAGTTTTATCCATACCCGAAGGAGTTCCGAGCGCCGTCTCCGACTTTGGAAGAATTGGTTGAATTATTGCGGGAGGCTAAAGCCATGAACGATAAGGACGTTAAAACGCCCTCTCGATCTCTTGACCGACGACGCCCTCCCCGCAAAGGCTCTAAATGAAGAGTTTGATTTCTGTTTTAGTAATCATATTTTCCGTTGCGTGCAGCATGCGGCCAGCAGTTCTGGGCGAATGGAAGGCCATTCGCGACTACGATTTCTTTCACGAGGAATGGAGACCGGCTCGTGAGGATGTGACCTTGGTATTGCTGAGCGACGGCCACTATCGAATCGTCAAATCCGGCGCGAAGGATAAGACAGGGACCTTCACTCTCGACGGAACGGTTGAGCCGCAGCGAATCGTTTTGACTGATGATGGCGACGGCAAAGTAGCGAGAGGTATCTACAAGGTTGAGGGACGCAAGCTGACTATGAAAGCGTCAGACAAGCCTGACGCCACCGAGTTTCCAACCAGTTTCGACCCGAGCGACGACGATGCGAGGCTCGATTTGATCGAATTCCAACGCAAGTAGCAATGAAACTATCACCAACAGAAATATTTAAGGGCAAGAAGATCTTCTTTATCGGCGGGACGGGCTTTGTGGGGAAGGTTACGTTGTCGATGCTGCTGCATAATTTTCCGGACATCGGGAAGGTTTATGCGACTGTGCGGGCGCGGGATGCGGCGGAGTCGAAGATACGGTTTTGGACGAGTATTGTTACATCGCCGACGTTTGATCCGTTGAGGGATAAATATGGGGATGGGTTTGAGGATTTTATTAAGTCGAAGGTCGTGCCCGTCAACGGCGATGTCGGGAACGAGTATCTGGGCCTCGATGAGAAGGACGCGAAGAAGATAATGCGTGACACCGACATCATTATTAATGGTGCCGGAAATGTGACGTTTAATCCGCCGCTTGAAAGCGCATTGAGGACAAACGTCGTGGGGTCGAACAACATCATCAAGCTCGCCCGGATGATGAAGAAGCCGCGTCTGGTGCATGTTTCGACGTGCTTTGTCGCGGGCAAACGCAGCGGGCCGATCTGGGAGAATGAGCCGGTCGTCGGATATTTTCCGAGGAAGAATGAGCTGGTCGGGACGGTCTTCGATGTAAATCGCGAGGTTGAGGATTGCGCGCGTTTGTCGGAACAGGCAAGACAGGAAGCGGACGACGCGGTGCAGCACGCTAAATTTCGCGAGCAGGCACGCTGCCGTTTTATTGAAGAAGGCCGAGACCCGGATGATGAGGCGGATCTGAAATCCGCCATTTTCCGCGAACGCAAAATGTGGATCCGCGAGCGAACGACCGAACTTGGTGCGGAGCGTGCAGAGTATTGGGGTTGGACGAATATATACACCTATTCCAAATCGCTGGCAGAGCAGATCATCGCTTCTCAGGACGATATTGTAAAGGTTCTAGTGCGGCCGTCGATCGTGGAATCTTCGAACCAGTATCCGTTTCCGGGCTGGAACGAAGGTTTTACGACGACCGCACCGCTTATTCTCATCGCACTACGCGGCCAGCCGATAATTCCCGTTAACGAAAAGCTGATCCTCGATGTGATTCCCGTCGATATGGTTTCCGGCGCGATACTGGCGGCGACGATGAATGCGTTGGTCGATCCAAATCCACCGCTCGTCTTTCAGGCGTCGTCTGGCGATTCGAATCCGAACGATATGAAACGCATCGTTGGCCTTGTCGGGCTGTACAAGCGCCAGCATTTCGAGGAGAAAGAAACCGGCAACAAACTCGCTAACAAACTCGCGGGGATGGTCGAGACGCAGACAGTGAAGCAACGTACATACGAACTGACCTCCGCGCCAATGCTCAATAAGATAGCAGGACGTGCCGACGACATGATGGATCGGGTGACACCGCGTTGGGGCGGCGGGCGGATCGGGAACATCATCTCGGACCTCAAGAAATCGACAGAGAACTTTAAGCAAACGACGCAGGCGACGATGGATGCGTTTGCGATGTTCAAGCCGTTCATGATCGACAATGAGTATTTGTACCGCTCTGACAATGTTCGTGCTCTACATTCGGTCATCAAGGAAAAGGAAAAAGAGCTGCTTCCGTGGTATCCCGAGCGGCTCGATTGGTACGACTATTGGCTGAATGTCCATTTTCCCGGAATGCGAAAATGGGTGCTGCCGACGCTCGAGGAAGAGCTGAAAGGCGTCGAAAAGCGTTCGTACACCTACAAAGACCTGCTCGATCTTTTCGATACATCCGTCAAGCGTTTCCCGACCCGTGTTGCGATGCGTATCGAGCGTGACGGCCGCAAGGAGCAATACACTTACGAAGATGTAAACGAACTTACACTTCGGGCCGCCGGATTCTTTGCCAAGAACGGTATCGCCAATGGCAGCCGAGTGATCCTCTTCTCAAACAACATGCCTGAGTGGGGAATGACGTATTTTGGCATCTTGAAAGCGGGTGCCACCGCGATTCCGATCGATCCGGCGTCGACAGTGGATGAGATCGTCGCATTTGCCAAGGCGGGCGAAGCGTCGGCGATCGTGGTGTCGCCGAAATTGGCGGGTGAGAATCCGGAACTGAAGGAGAAGTTGGAAGCGGCTTTTAGCGGAGACACACGCAGGCAGGCTGCCTGCGGTCCGACGGTTTGGACCTTCGAGGAAGTTTTCGAGATGAGATCGGAGATTGAGGAAGCGAAGCGAAATGCCTTGCTTCCGGCGAAGATCCATTCGAACGCGATCGCGTCGCTAATCTTTACGTCGGGCACGACGGGCACGCCGAAGGCAGTGATGTTATCGCATAAGAATTTTGTCAACATGATCTCGATGCTGTCATCGGTGCTTGATATGGATATCACCGACGGCGTTTTGTCGGTGCTGCCGATGCATCATACATTTGAGTTTTCGGCGGGATTCTTGACGCCGTTTTCGAATGGGACGCAGATCACATATCTCAATGAACTGACTGCAGAAGATTTGGCGAGAACGATAGAGAACAGCCATGTCACCGGTCTTGTCGGCGTTCCCGCGTTGTGGGAAATGCTTCATCGGCGCATCAAAACACGGCTTCGTGAAAAAGGTGATTGGATCGCTGATCTGGCGGACAACATGATCGAGTTTAACGCCTGGATACGCGACAACACGCCATTCAATCTGGGGCCGATCGTGTTTTTTCCGATCCACAAGGGTATGGGGGGGCAGATGCGGTATCTGATCTCCGGCGGCTCGGCGCTTAGTGAGAAAGTACAAAAGGAGCTGCACGGTCTTGGGTTTACAGTGCTCGAAGGTTATGGGTTGACGGAATCTTCTCCTGTTCTGACGGTCGCAAGGCCTGGTAACAAACTATTGCGTGGTAGCGTTGGCAAGCCGCTTCCTGGCGTTGAGGTCAAGATAGAGTCGCCCGACGAAAACGGGGTCGGCGAGATTATCGCACGCGGACAGAACGTGATGGTAGGCTATTACAATAACGAAAAAGCGACCGACGCCGTAATGACCGATCGCTGGCTCAAGACCGGCGATCTTGGGCGGCTCGATGAGGACGGGAATCTGTTTATCGTCGGACGTTCGAAAGACGTAATTATCGATTCGAACGGCAAGAATATTTACCCCGACGAGATCGAGGATCATTACGGTAAGTCCGCTTTTATTAAGGAGATGAGCGTTGTCGGCCTGCCCGATCAGGATGGCGGTGAGAAGATCGCAGCTCTCGTCGTACCTGACTATGAACACGACATCGCTCTCACGCGAACCGAAGTGAATAAGCAGATAGAGGTGCATTTTCGTGAGGTTTCGGCAGGGCTGGCGTTCTTCAAACGTGTCAAGGTTTTGCACATTACGCCATTCGAACTGCCTCGTACCGCTACACGGAAAGTGAAGCGCCCGCAGGTCGTCGAGATGCTACAAACTCTCGAGGACCGTTCGAAATCAAAGACCAAAACTACCGTCGAAGCCAAGGGCGACGACAATATGCTCTGGATCCGCAAGGTCGTTGCGAGTGTGTCGAATCGGCCGCTTTCGGATATTGCGGTCGAAGACAAATTAGCCGATCTTGGCTTTGATTCGCTGATGTTTGTCGAGCTGCAGGCGGCGGTCGAGGATGCAGGAGGGCGTGTTTTGTCGCCTGATACACTGAATGAAATTCAGTCTGTTCGCGAATTGCTGACCGCAGTCCAGCGTGTCGATAAATCAAAGAAACTCGCGGACGAACCAAAGGCCGATGAGAAAAAGGAAGAGGATGACATTTTCGTTCCGTCTATTGTTCGGCGAGTCGGCAACGCGGTCGTCGATTTTGCAACCGACACACTTTACGACGGAGTTCTTAAAACAAAGATCGACGGCGAGGCAAATGTGCCACAGCATGTGAATTTTATCGTTGCTCCGAACCACACGTCTCATATCGACACGGGTTTGGTGAAAAAAGCTCTGGGCAAAGACGTTGCCGAGCAAACCGTAGCGGTTGCGGCGGCGGACTATTGGTTCGACACAAAGTACAAGCGTGCATACATGAATAATTTCACCACGCTCGTGCCCATCGAACGAACGGGAAGTCTGCGTCAATCGCTCCGCCACGTCACGCAGATACTGAACGAGGGCTATAACGCACTGATCTTTCCCGAGGGCGGGCGGCAGGAATCTGGACAGATCGCCGAGTTCAAACCGATCATCGGGTATTTGGCTCTCAATCAAAAGATCGGGATCCTGCCGATCTATATCTGGGGAACATTCGATGCGTTTCCAAAGGGGACGATCATTCCGAAAGGTAAAAGCATCGGTGCAAAGGTCGGTGCAAAGGTCGGTAAATTCCTCGAATATGACGAACTCAGAGCTATGACAGACGGTGTGCCCAATACTGAGGCATATCGACTGATCGCAGCCCGTGTGCAGCACGAGGTCGAGAATATGCGTGACGGCGCCCGGCGAAAATTCGATGTCGAGCTTTTACGAAAACAATGGAAATCCGAGCGGCGACGTTCGCGAAAACAGGAGCCGGTGATCGATAACTAAACTGAAAACTGGCAACACGAAACTCGAAACTGTTGGTTTTCCACCAGTTTCCAATTTTCGGGTATGAGTTTCCAGTCGAGCACATAGGTGAAACAGTTCGCGCCCGGAGACCGTAAAATCAAGATTATGAAAGTAATAAACGCCTTTTTTGTCGCTATTCTCCTATTCGTTTCGTTTGCTCCTGCTCAGAAGGGAGCGAACGCCGGTTTGAAGATCCACTATCAAAAGTTCACCTTGCCAAACGGGCTCGAAGTGATCTTTCATGTTGATCGGAGCGACCCGGTTGTCGCTGTTTCGATAACGGCGCACGTTGGCTCGGCTCGTGAGAAGGCCGGGCGGACCGGGTTTGCGCATTTGTTTGAGCATCTTCTGTTTCTCGAATCGGAGAACCTCGGAAAAGGCGGGCTCGATGCTATGACGGCGAGGATCGGCGGTTCGGGTGCGAACGGCTCGACCACGCGCGACCGGACAAATTATCTACAAACTGTGCCCAACGACGCACTCGAGAAGATGCTCTGGGCCGAAGCTGACAAATTGGGATGGTTCATCAACACGGTAACCGAAGAGGTGCTCGCGAAAGAGAAGCAAGTCGTCAAAAACGAAAAGCGTCAGGGCGTCGACAATAATCCTTATGGACATACTTCATACGTGATCGACAAGGCCCTTTACCCTGTCGATCATCCGTACAATTGGCAGGTCATCGGCTCACTCGAAGATCTGCAGAATGCGACCCTCGAAGATGTAAAAGAATTTTACCGCCGCTGGTACGTGCCGAATAACGTCACGCTAGTTGTCGCCGGTGATTTTGACACTGTCAAGGCAAAGAAATGGGTCGAGAAGTATTTCGCTGAGATCAAACGTGGTCCAGAACCGGCACCGCAGCCAAAGCGGCCGGGCGTGGCCAGGGCAACGGTGAAGCTTTATCACGAAGACAACTATGCGACCCTGCCCGAGTTGACGCGGGCATGGCCGACGGTCGAGCAATACCATCCGGATTCTTATGCGTTGAATGTGCTAGCCGATTATCTGTCGAACGGTAAAAAGGCTCCGCTTTACAAAGTATTGGTCGAGGATAAGCAGCTTACCTCTGATGTCGGGATGTTCAACGGCGATTCTGAATTGGCAGGTGATATGCAGCTCTCGGTCCGTGCATTTCCGGGCAAAGATCTCGATGCGGTTTCGACTGCGGTCGATGAGGCGTTCGCGATGTTTGAGCGCGACGGTATTTCGAGCAAAGATCTGAGTCGCATCAAAGCGGGGCAGGAGCGGCAATTCTACAATTCCTTGTCGAGCGTTTTGGGTAAAGGAGCACAGCTTGCGCAGGGCAATATTTTTGCGGGCGATCCGGCGATCGCTGAGAAGGAGATCGCGAGAATTCTCGCAGTGACACCTGCCGACGTAAAGCGTGTGTACGATAAGTACATTAAAGGCAAAAATTACGTCACGACGAGCTTTGTGCCCAAGGGCAAGGTCGGTCTCGCCCTCGAGGGCTCGAACAAGGCCGAGGTCGTCGAGGAGAAGATCGTTACCGGTGCAGATGCCGAGGTCGATCCGAATGTCGCGGCGAAGTACGATCGCACACCTTCGTCATTTGATCGTACAAAAGAACCACCATACGGAGCGGCCCCGGTAGTAAAGATACCTGCCGTCTGGGAGCACAAACTTGCCAACGGGCTCCGCGTTTACGGCATTCAGAATAGCGAGGTGCCGCTCGTTCAGTTCGACATCGTCATAGACGGCGGCCAGTTGCTCGACCGCATGGACAAGGTCGGCGTGGCCAACATGATGGCCCGCTTGATGACACAGGGTACCTTGAGAAAGACACCAGAGCAACTCGAAGAGGCGATAGACCAGCTCGGTTCGGCGATCAATGTGTTTGCTTCGACCGAAGATGTCCGGATCAGCGTGAATACCCTTGCAAAGAACTACGATGCGACACTCGCTTTGGTCGAAGAGATATTGTTCGAGCCGCGTTGGGATGCGAAAGAATTTGAACTGATAAAACAGAGCGTCAAGAGCCAGATCCAGCAGCAGCGTGCCAATCCAAATGCCATTGCGACGGCACAATACAATAAGCTTGTCTTTGGCGATGCGAATATGCGTTCGCGCAGCATTCTCGGTACCGCCGCGACTGTCGATGCGATCACGCTCGACGACCTCAAGGCTTACTACTCAAGGAATATCTCGCCTTCGGTCGCCAGAATGCATGTGGTTGGAGCGGTCACTAAGGCTAAGATCATTGCCTCGCTGAAGGGGATCAACAGCCGTTGGACGGCGAAGAAGGTTGACATTCCTGCGTATAAATTGCCGGAGGCTCCCGCAAAAACTCAGGTCTATTTCTATGACGTTCCAAATGCCGCCCAGTCGGTACTCCGATTTGGATATCCGGCGCTTCCGGCAACAAATGCGGATTTTTATCCTGCGACGGTGGCGAACTACATCCTCGGCGGAGGCGGATTTGCCTCGCAGCTGACCCAGCAGCTTCGGGAAGGAAAAGGCTATACGTACGGTATCAACTCTGGATTTTCCGGCTCCCGTGATTCGGGGACGTTCACGATCCAAAGCGGTGTGCGGGCGAACGTGACGCTCGAATCGGCCGCGTTGATCAAGGAGATCCTTGAGAATTACGGCAAGAACTACTCAGACAAGGATCTCGACACAACCAAGAGCTTCCTGATCAAGAGCAACGCTCGTGCATTCGAGACCGCCGGAGCTAAGCTCGGACTGCTCGAGAATGTAAGCAAATACGGCTGGAAACCTGATTATTTGAAAGGCCGTGAGCAGATAGTTCGGGATATGACGGTAGCTCGGATCAAGGATCTTTCCAGTAAGTATCTCGACCCGAACCGTATGATATGGTTAGTCGTCGGCGATGCGAAGACTCAGTTGCCGCGGCTTAAGGAACTTGGGTTTGGAGAGCCTGTATTGATCCAAAAGTAATATGGCATTTCGAATGGGAATGAATGTAAGCTAAAAGCTGTCCGCTAATGGCTATTACTTTTTCTGTATGAAGAAACTTCGCTACATCATTCTTTTGTTCCTTTGTGTAGTTTTTGTGGTTCATGGCTTTGGACAGGCGCCGAAAGTCGACCGTGCGAAGCTCGCGGATCAGGTAAAGCAGGAGTTCCTCCACGCCTGGAATGGCTACAAACAGCATTGCTGGGGGCACGACGATCTGAAACCGCTCACCAAGACGTGCCGCGATTGGTATGGTACGCCGGTGCTGATGACGCCCGTGGATTCGCTCGATTCGCTTTATTTGCTTGGGTTTAAGAAGGAGGCAGACTCGACCCGGGAGTACATTACTAAGAATCTTTCCTTCGACAAGGACATATCGGTTCAGAATTTTGAGATCGTGATCCGCATTCTTGGTGGTTTGCTGACGAGCTATCAGATGACGGGCGATAAGAAGCTGCTTGCTCTTGCTGACGACCTCGGCACGCGGCTGCTTCCCGTTTTCAATTCACCGACCGGGTTGCCGTATAAAAACGTAAACCTTAAAACGGGAAAAACTAGCGGTGGGGTCTCGAATCCGGCTGAGACGGGGACCCTTTTGATTGAATTTGGCACGCTCAGCAAACTGACCGGAAAACCGGAATATTACGAAAGAGCGAAACGGGCGCTTGTCGAGACCTATAATCGTCGCTCGCCGATCGGGCTTGTCGGGACAAATATCAATGTCGAGACCGGCAAATGGACAAATCCGGACAGCCACGTTTCGGCTGAGATCGACAGCTACTACGAATACCTGCTCAAATGTTCGATCCTCTTTGGTGATAAGGATTGCACCGCGATGTGGGAAGACTCTATCAGCAAGGTGCATTCGTATTTGGCTGATGAAGGCACCGATATGACAATGCGAAGTCAGACCGGTACGGTCAGGGTCGGCGATCTTTGGTACGGCCACGCCGATATGAACACGGGAAAGCGAACTGCGACGACGACCGGTGCATTGGATGCGTTTTTCCCGGGCTTATTGGCACTCGACGGCGACTTGAATCGTGCACGCGCCGCGCAGGACTCGATGTTCAAAATGTGGCAGGCACACGGCATCGAGCCCGAGGTTTACAACTACAGGACAGGCAAGGTCGAACACGCGGGCTATCCGCTTCGGCCCGAGATCGTCGAATCGACTTACATTCTCTACCAGAAAACAAAAGATCCGAAGTACCTCGCGATGGGCAAGCAGATGTTCGACGATTTTGTAAAACACTGCCGAACCGACGTCGCGTATGCGGGGCTGAAAAGTGTCGTGACCAAAGAGAAGACAGATTACATGCACAGTTTCTTACTGGCGGAGACGTTTAAGTATTTCTATCTTTTGTTTGCACCGGATAAGACGATGGATCTCAACAAGGTTGTATTTAATACGGAGGCCCACCCAATCAAAAAGACGTGGAAGAATTAGCGGTAGACGGCGGTAGGTAAGCAAGCGGTCTTCGGCCGCGGCGGGTCACTTCGCTACCAGATCGCGGAACCGCCGGCTTAACGACCTCGTTTTGTCGTTCAGAATCCAAACGCATGGCTAAATCCAAGACGATCGCAAAAACTGAAAGGACGGAAAAGAAGATCCTGATAACCGGCGGGACAGGATTTCTGGGTACGCATATCGTGCGTCAGTTTCTCGCCGCCGGCGAAAAGAATCTGAAAGTGATGGCTTCGCGAGTGCCTGAGTGGATGAAGGACGCGGGTGTGAAGGCAGTTGAGGGCTCGGTGACTAACGTGGATGACGTTGCGAAGGCCTGTAAGAATGTCTCGACGATCTTTCATCTTGCGGGCAAGGTCTCGCGCGACAACGACGATGCAGCAACGATGAACAAGATCCATCTCGAAGGCACTCGTCTGCTCTGCGAGGCGGCCACGGCAGCTGGTGTCGAGACGATGATCCTGGCGTCGTCGAGCGGGACGAGCGCTGTCAGCGAAGATGAGACGGTCTTTGACGAGACGTTTCCGCAGCCGATCGATATTCTGACCCGATGGTCGTATTACGCATCGAAGTATTATCAGGAGCGTGCGGCTTTGGAGAATTTTAATGGCGAAGGCCAGCGGCTGGTGATCTTAAATCCGTCGCTTCTTTTGGGGCCGGACGACGAACGGCTGAGTTCTACAAAGCCTGTGCTCGATTTTCTTGCCCGAAAGATCCCGTATTGCCCGAGCGGTGGATTGAATTTCGTAGATGCCCGCGATGCGGCTGCTGCGTTTATCGCCGCTATTGAAAAAGGAAGGCACCAGGAAAAGTATCTGCTCGGGGCTGAGAACATGACTTTCGAACAGTTTTTCGGCCGACTCGCTCGATTATCGGGGGTGTCGGCTCCGATGCTGAGAGTGCCGAAAAAGCTCGCGATGGCTGGCTCGAACATGATCAGTTCGTTCTATAAAAATTGGGGCAAGCAATCGCCGGTCATGCCAAATGAGGTCGAGCAGGCCGAGTATTTTTGGTATTTCGATTCTTCGAAAGCGAAGGAAGAATTAGGTTTTGAACCGCGCGATCCGCAGGAAACGCTGCAAGATACGATCACATATTTGCGCGACGGTGTTTTGGGCGGCGGGGCTTTTAAGTAGTCGTTTTGGGAATTAGCCACGAATTCACGAATAAGAATTTCCTTTCCTATTCGTGCATTCGTGGCTGATCTTTCTCTTATTTGTTCCCAAAGAAAAAGAAGAAAAATATCGCCGCGTTACGTTGGCTGACATCTTTCGCGTAGCCTTTGGTTCGTCTCGAGCTGTCCTCGACGGTTCCATTTGAGCTTACATATCCGAGAGTCGAGCGGCTTGAATTTTCGACGGTTCCGCTGTCGCTGATATACCCGAGCGTGCGGCGGCTTGAGTCTTCGACCGTGCCGTTTTTGTTTATATACCCGAGAGTGCGACGGCTGCTGTCCTCGATGGTGCCGTTCGAATTAATGTAGCCGAGCGTACGACGGCTGCTGTCTTCGACCGTGCCGCTCAATGAAATATAACCGATCGTTCGTCGGCTGCTGTCCTCGACCATTTGGGCAATGCCGCAAACCGCGAATGCTGCGACAAGTATCAATGCAAATCCCGTCTTTCTCATAGATCCTCCGTTTCTGACGTCCCGCCCTTTGTAGAACGGCCAAACAGACGAAAACATGCAAAGATCACCACGCCAACTATCGCGGCGACGAGTATCGCCAATCCTTCCCTTTGGAAATCAACATTTGTCAGCAGCCAAATGATCAAAACGATCGAGAGCACCGCGGCAAAAATGCCGAGCGGGATCGAGAACGGAGCTGTGGGCAGATCTTTTCGGCCACGAAGAATTGGTAACGCGAGGCATGTCGTCGCGTAAACCAGTAGCCGCGTGATCGTCGCGATGGCAACCGCCGTGAGAAATGAGGACTGAATCGTAAGGATCAGTATCACGACAGCGGTGGCTATGATGGCAACGTACGGCGTCTTGAATTTTGCATGCGTTCGCTCAAAAACCGAAGGCAGATCACGCTGCTCAGACATTGCGAAGAGCATCCTCGTCGATGCGAGCACGCCGACATTTAGATTGCCAAATATCGAGATCAGGGCACCGACTGTTATAAACGCCGCCCCGAACGGCCCAAGAAAACTACTCGCGGCATCCGCGATCGGTCGCTCGCTCGTGGCAAGGCCGGGGAGCGTGCCTATACTGACGATCTGGATGAGGATGTAGAACGCCGCCACGATCACAATACCGGCAATGAGGCCGAACGGCACTGATTTCTCGGGACTTTTTGTTTCGCCTGCGAGTACCACCGAAGCCTCAAATCCGACGAAAGCGTAGATCAGCAGAAGGACGGCGCTTGAAAATGCACCATATTCTGGCACAGCTTCAAAACTGAAATTGCCAGGCGAAATGAAAAACATTCCGACGACGGCAAAGATGAATAGAGGCACAAGCTTGCCGACGGTAAAGATATTTGTCATTACGGATGACTCACGGATGCCAAGTAGATTTACGGCGGTGATCATGAGAACGACAAGACTCACGAGAGCGATACGCATGCCGCCTTCGTTTGCGCCTGGAATGAAAAAACCTAAATATGTGACGAGTAGATTGCAGTTAGCGGCAAACGTCGCGACGCGGACGATCCAATATAACCATCCCACCTCAAATCCGACCATCGAGCCAAATGCTTCTCTCGCATAGAGATACGGGCCGCCCGTCATTGAAAAGCGGCTGGCCACCTCGGCATAGCAAACGACGATCAGTCCTATTATCAAGGCACATAGGACAAATGCAAACAGGCTGTACGATCCGATCTGAGCATAGACTTTCGCAGGAAGTCCGAATATGCCGGCACCGATTATCGTATTGACAACAACCGCCGTAAAGTCCCACCGGCCAAGGCCGCGGATGAGTTTCTCAACTTTCATGATGTCTAACGAGGAGAGCGTTTTCCTTTAGCCAAAATTCAGATATAATTTGAAAATTCCGTTCGCTAAAAGATAACACAGGTAGGAAAAATGTCCTCAAACTTAAGATTTGTGTCTGTTTTGGCATTGATTGTCCTGATCGTCTCGACAGTATTTCCCCAAAAGATCGAGATAATTAAGCCCGCTAGCTACCGTGCACCATTACTGAGGGCATCGCCGGCGTTAAAAGCGTCTATTGAAGAAGCTGTCAGCGATGTGGTCAATTCTTTTCGGCAAAAGGGCTTCAAGAATGAAGAGATCGCCGTCACAGTGATCGATCTTCGCGATGCCACCAAGTTCCACTGGGCCGATTTTCGCGGCGAGGCGCCTATTTATCCGGCAAGTGTCGTAAAGATGTTTTACATGGCGGCGCTCGAACGACAGCTTGAGGATAAGAAGGTCACGATGACGACCGAACTTGAGCGCGGGCTCAAAGATATGATCGTCGATTCGTCGAATGAGGCGACGCAATATATTCTCGATGTTTTGACGAATACCGCGAGCGGTGCCGAAATGCCGGTGAAGGAATTTGAAGCGTGGCAGTACAAGCGGAATCGCGTTAATCGCTGGTTCTCGTCGATGGGCTATACGAATATCAACGTCAATCAAAAGACCTTTTGCGAAGACGCATATGGCATCGAGCAGCAATCGCGGGCTTATAAGGGCCAAAATCGCAATATGATCACTACCAACGCGACGGCTCGTCTGATGGCTGAGATCGTCACCGGCAATATGAATACGCCCGAGCGTACCGCGCGGATGATGAACCTGATGAAACGCGATCCTTTTGCCAAGTCCGACGACCCGGACAGTCAGGCGACCGGATTTACCGGTAAGCTGTTTATCGACCGCAAGATGACGGATGCAAAGCTTTGGTCAAAAGCCGGTTGGACGAGTAAGGCACGCCATGACGTCGCGTACATCGAAACCGGCGACGGGCTGAAATTTGTGATAGCGGTTTACACCGAAAATCATGCAAATGAAAAAGAACCAATTCCGGCAATTGCTGGAAAACTGATCGATAAGCTGAGAACGAACTGAGGAGAATCGCACAATGAAAACCAAAATATTACTACTCGCTGCAATCCTGATATTTCCCGCGGCCGCTATGGCACAAGGCTCGTACAAAAAGCCGCCGAAGGAAATAATGGACGTGCTAAATGCTCCTGCCATTCCGGGTACATCGATCTCGCCAACGCGTGACAAGATCGCGATGCTCGAGCCGCTTCGTTATCCGCCGATCGCCGATCTGGCCCAGCCGATGCTGCGGCTTGCCGGTACACGTGTCAATCCGGCCACGAATGGCCCGCATTTGCAGGGCTACTCGGTCAGCCTGACGCTCAAGAATGTGGCCGACGGCAAGGAAACAAAGGTTGCCCTTCCCGCAGGAGCGAAAGTCTCCGGCGTGCAGTGGTCGCCCGATGGAAAGCACATTGCGATGAGCAACATCACGGCCAACGGCATCGAGCTTTGGTTCGTCGATACGGCGACAGCACGTGCCCGGAAGGTCAATAATGTCCTCATCAACGGTGCATTCGGCGGATTCGGTTGGGAAGGTTCGACTCATGTTTCAGCCTTTACTATTCCGGCTGGCCGCGGCCCCGCACCGGCGTACACCAATCTCGTGCCGTCCGAGCCAAATATCCAGGAGACCAGCGGCCGCCGCGGTGCGATCGCGACAGTTCAGGATCTGCTCAAAACACCAAACGACGAAAAGCTGTACGAATACTACGCCACGTCGCAGCTCGCTATGATCGGCGTCGATGGCAAGGTTCGAAATATCGGCTCGCCCGCGATCTTTGACAATGCGGTGTTCTCGCCCGATGGCAAATACATATACACGTCGCGGATCGTGCGGCCCTTTTCGTATCTGTTTCCGTCATCGCGGTTCCCGAAGGTAGCCGAGATCTGGGATGCGAGCGGCAAGCTCGTACACAAATTGCGCGACATTCCGCTGCTCGACAACCTCCCGACCCAGGGCGTGCCAACCGGGCCGCGTGGTTACAGCTGGATACCTATCGAAGGTTCGACATTGTCCTGGACCGAGGCACTCGACGGCGGCGATCCGCGTAATAAGGCGACGCATCGCGACAAATTGATGAAGCTCGCGGCCCCTTTCAACGGTACTCCGACCGAGATACTGAAGACTGAGCACCGCTTCCAGGGCCGTTCATTCGGCGAGCGTGACGGACTGATGCTCTATTTCGATTTTAACCGTGACACGCAAAAGCGACGGATCTTCATGACGGATTACCGCAATCCGGCCAGCTCCAAGCTCATCTCCGACCTCAACATCAACGACCGATACAACGACATCGGCGCTCCGGTCACACGTATTCAGCCGAACGGCGTTTCGCTGATCCGTCAGAATGGCGACGAGATCTTCATGACCGGAACCGGAGCTTCGCCTCAGGGCGATCGACCGTTCTTCCGACGGATGAATCTCAAGACGATGAAGACCGATGAGATCTGGCGTGCGGGCACGGAGGAATACGAGACGTTCGCAGGGATGATGGACGACAACGGGATGAACTTCTTCACCCGCAAAGAATCGCTGACCGAGCCGTCGAACATCTTTATCCGCCAAATTTGCCCTGCAGGGCAGGTCTGTACGGCGATGGCTTACAGGCAGGTGACGCAGTTCAAAGATCCGGCACCGCAGCTTCGCGGCATTAAGAAACAGCTCGTACGCTACAAACGTGCGGACGGCGTCGACCTGTCGTTCACGCTGTATCTGCCGCCGGGTTACAAAGAGGGAACTCGCCTGCCGGCACTCGTTTGGGCGTATCCTGAGAGCTTTACGGACGGCTCGCTGGCCGGACAGGTTTCGGGCTCGACCAATCGTTTTACGCAGATCGGCGGAATCTCGCATCTCTTCTTGCTCATGAGCGGCTACGCGATCATGGACAATGTTTCGATGCCCATCGTTGGGCCGCCGGAGACAAAGAATGACACGTTCGTCAAGCAGATCGTCGATTCGGCAAAGGCTGCGATCGACAAGGCGGTCGAGATGGGCGTGGTCGACCGCGACCGCATTGGCGTCGGCGGCCACAGCTACGGGGCATTCATGACGGCGAACCTGCTTGCCCACAGCGACCTGTTTCGTGCGGGCATCGCCCGCAGCGGAGCCTACAATCGAACGCTGACGCCATTCGGCTTTCAGGACGAGACCCGAAACTTCTGGGAGGCGACCAATGTCTATACCAGCGTCTCGCCATTTTTCTACGCCAATAAGATCAATGAGCCGATCCTGCTGATCCACGGCGAAGCAGACAACAATCAGGGCACCTACCCGATCAATTCGGAACGCCTGTTTGCGGCTATCAGCGGCCTCGGAGGCACCGCCCGTCTCGTCATGCTGCCGCACGAATCGCACGGCTACTCAGCACGCGAATCGACCGAGCACACGCTCTTCGAGATGGTGAACTGGATGGACAAGTACGTAAAAACTCCGAAACCGCGTGACAGGACAGCCGCCAATTTGGAAGGCCAGGATGACCGGCTACTCGTCCCGATCTATTTACCTTAGTTGGCTGGTCAAAGGTCGTATTGTGGCGATCAACGATCCACTTTTACCCCTTTTCGTTCTTTGCGTCTTTGCGTGAAACGGCTTTCTTATCATGCAAAGGCGCCAAGAACGCAAAGCCAGGTAGGAACAATATCAGAACGGTTAATGTTCAATGTTCAATCCAACGAAAGAGTAACATTTCGGTTCCCGTGTTTCATGTTTGTTTCACTCTGTTTCACACCTCTTGCAACACGATAAACCCAAACGGTAGAATAGCTTACAGCCATTTTACAGCTCTGCTTCACCGAGAACGAAAAAAACTTTTTCGCTTACTTTTGTCCCACGCTGTCCCACAAGTGCCTGGGACAGTCGATGCAGTAAATACGGGGCTTCTAGCGTGTTTCTCACTATCGTCCCAGACTGTCCCACGCCGGTGCTGGGACAAATAACTCGCTTGTTTTCAACAGTTACAG
>CXWL01119850.1_pt2 | contig 34697 bp, 39 predicted proteins | sample 590931 | NCBI WGS metagenome assembly CXWL01 (sample SAMEA3498368, study PRJEB10139) | groundwater metagenome | biome: water well; material: biofilm material | place: Germany | collected 2015-04-27
CTCCCGGCCAGTGGTGAAAAACCTGGGGCTGCGGCGGTGGCGATCATGGTCAGTGACAAGGCACGAGCGAGATCCTCTCCCTCAAACAGATCCCTTGCGATCGCGCGCGACAACACAGAGGTGGCGCACACGCCCAATGCCTGAATAACGCGCCCCGCAATTAGCGTATCGAGTGTGGTGGCGAGGCCTCCAATGACGGTGCCCACAACGAAGATCGAGAGTCCGCCCAGGATCAGCTTCTTGCGCCCGTAGCGATCAGCTAGTGGCCCGACTATCAGTTGGCCCAGTGCGAAGGCGATGAAGAAGCTGGACAGTGTCAAGCCGAGCTCGCGAGCGCCTACCCCCAAGTCTTCACCGATGACAGGGAACGCCGGCAGGATGATGTTCGTGGACAGCGTGCTGATAGCCGCTAAACCCGCGAGCAGTGCCACAATTCTCCCGGTCAGTGGCTGGCTAATTGGCGGCAATTGCACTTCGGCAACTGCCAGTGTGCCCTTAGCTTCCATGCGTCATCTCCCGTGCCCGCTGCATAAAATGATCGGGGGGCGTCGAATTGCAGGCGAACCTTTCGGTGAGCGAAGGATGTGCTTTTGACAGGCCACTTGAATTGAAGAGTGGACAAAAGTTGCCATGGATTTAGATCCTCTGGATTTTTTATTTTCAAGGGCATTCAAGTTCAAGCTTGGGCGCGAAAAATCATGACCCTGGTGTGTCATCCGCATCGTCGCCAAGGCACTGGATGCAGGCATCCAGAAGATTGTGCAATTCGGCCACGCGCTCGATGCCTAATAGCTCGTTGAGTGCTGTTTGGGCGATCCTCCAGGCGCGCTGTCCCTCCGCTTGCTTAGCGTGTCCAGCCTCAGTCGCCTCGACAAGACGGCTTCGAGAATCATCACCTGCACCCACCTTCAGCAAGCCTTGGGCAGCTAAAGGCTGAAGGTTCCTAGTTAAAGTCGAAGCATCCATCTGCATTCGCTTTGCCAGATCGCTTGGACGAATTGGGCCTAGTCTGACGACATACGATAGCAGCGCGTACTGCGTGTTTTTCAACCCGGTTTCTGCGACGTAGTGGTCGTAGTGGCGCGTCACCATGCGAGTGAGCTGGCGAAGCTTAAGGTTGGTGCATCCTTGTGGCTTGATCGGTTTCTTCATGCGGTATATTGTACCTGCAACTATTGCATATACAAGTATGTTGAGGGGGAGTCGCTGATGGATGTTGATCAGACCGTTGCGCAATGGATTGAGGAGGAGCACAGAGTCCGGGCTCGTCTTCAGCCAGTTGATGTGATGCCGAGAGGACAGGCTTTCAGCCTTACGGGGATGGAAGTATTTGAGGCGATTTTCGCCGGGGAGTTGCCACCTCCCCCTATCGGAGACACCCTCGACTTTGTGGCAATTCACATGGAACCCGGAGTCGCTGTCTTTCAGGGGCGGCCCGGGCGTAGGCATTACAATCCTTTGGGCACGGTGCACGGTGGCTGGTTCGCAACGCTACTGGACTCGGCAGTGGGTTGCGCCGTGCATACAACTCTGGCTGTAGGCAAAGGCTACACCACGCTTGAACTGAAGCTGAATGTGGTACGTGCCTTGACCGATGCGGTGCCGTTGGTGCGTGCTGAGGGGAGGGTGATTCATGTCGGAAGCCAGGTCGCCACGGCTGAGGGACGGATTGTCGGCCCCGATGGGAAGCTATACGCGCACGCCACCACGACCTGCCTAATTTTCGATCACCCCACAGCTTCTTCGATGAGCACTAGTGGCCGCGGCTGACATCGTTGTTTTGGGGCCGGCCCGGACGCCGATAGGTACCTGCTGCGGTTGCGTGCTGANNCAGCAATGCAATTTTCAACGCGTACGTCGAAGCGGGCGGCAATTTTATCGATACCGAAGACGTTTAGTCCTTTGTGCTTGAGTGGCCTGAACGCTCGCGTGGAGGAGAAAAAGGCGCCGAAGACTCTGGAGCCTTCGGCTTGGGTAAGATTAGAGCCACCCGTGGATTGATTGGCAGTCTTGCTCGTCGCTAGCGCCGCCTGCTTCAGCAATCACACCCGGCCCGTGTCGTGGCTGGGGCCGGCATCGTCTGGCGCACATCCGCACACAAAGGGAGCCCATTTTTGCGCCGGCGGGCACCGGCAACGAATACCGCTGACCACGGAGGGTCTCCCGATGGCTCGCGCGGTAGGCGAGGCATCGGGAGACCCTTCGCGATGGGCGGAAGAAACGCAGATCAGAAAGGCGCGCGTGGCGCGACTTTTGGAAGAGTTACCTTCAGGTCCCAAGGCCGCGGGCGGCTGGACGGGACGCGCACATGGATCAAGAAGGCGCTGCGCGCTGGGTGTCCCGCAGGGCGTGCGGGACTCGAGCCATGCCGCCGAAGGCGAGCACGGCTTACGGGGACAGGGTCGGTCAGGAGCCTTTGCGGCCGCCACGGCGTGGGCGAGAGGCTGCGCACTTGGACGTACCGGACTGGACTGGCAGCGTGCCTTTGCATTCAGGGTAGAGACTACACGACCAGAACGGGCCATTTTTGCCCCTGCGCTGACGGGTAAATGCGCCGCATTGCGGGCACGGCGGACCTTCGGGCACCTTAATGGGCAGGGGCGTGCTACCGTACTGCGCGATCAACTGTGAAATCCACGCGGCCTGCTTGCTGATAAAAACCTCCAAGGTTAGCTGCCCGATTTCGATCATATCCAACGCCTGTTCCCAGACGGCGGTAGTACCTGGATCGGCAATCGCCGCAGGTACGGCATCAATGAGGGTGAAGGCCGCGTCCGAGGCGCGAATCGCGCGCCCCTTTTTCACGATATAGCCACGTGCGATCAGGCCGCTGATGATGTTGGCCCTCGTCGCCTCGGTGCCAATGCCAACTGTATCCTTGAGTTTCTGCTTCAAGCGGGGATCGGACACCAGCTTGGCAACGCCTTTCATGGACTTGACCAACTCGCCCTGCGTGTAGGGTCGAGGTGGCAGTGTCTTTAGCGCCTTCAGATCGATACCGGCCACTTGGCACTCCAGGCCCTCGCGCAGCACGGGCAAAACCTGACTGCGCGCAGCTGGATTACCGTTCTCATCTATCTGAGGCTCGGCCAGAACGAGGCGCCAGCCCTTCATCACGACCTGCTTGCCGGTTGCAGTGAGTTGCTGCTGGCCGCAAGAGAAATTCACCACGGTGCGGTCAAACTCGTGGTGAGGAAGGAACTGCGCGAGGTAATGCGCCCGGATGAGCCTGTACACCGCCAGCTCCTTCTCACTCATAGCCGAAAGGTTCGCCGGTTCGAGCGTTGGGATAATGCCGTGGTGCGCTGATACCTTCGCGTCGTTCCATGCGCGCGAGCGCACGGAGCGGTCGAGATGGTCCATGATCAGTCGCAACGAGGCATCTGTCTTGAGCAGGCTGTCGAGGACCGTGGGCACCTCGGCGAACATGCTTTCGGGTAGGTAGCCAGAATCCGAACGGGGGTAGGTAGTGGCTTTGTGCGTTTCGTACAGGGCCTGGGCGATGTCCAAAGTTTCCTGCACGTCCAGCCCAAGCTGCTTGGAACACACCTCCTGCAAGGTACCTAGATCGAACGGCAGCGGCGGGCCTTCCCGCACGCGCTCGGTTTCGACCGAGACTACCTCGGCGCTGCCGGCCGCATGGATCTGCTGCGCGGCCTGCTGTGCCTTCGGTTGCTGCAAGCAGCGGCCGCTGTCGTCGCTGCAGGTGTCGGGTGGGACCCACTGCGCGCTGAAAGCCTGGCCGCCTGCGGACAAGGATACGTCGATGGCCCAGTACGGCACGGAGACGAAGGCAGCGATCTCTCGGTCGCGGTCCACCACCAGCTTGAGCGTCGGGGTCTGAACGCGACCGACCGACAGCACCCCGTCGTAGCCAGCCTGGCGCCCCAGTACCGTGAATAACCGGCTGAGGTTCATGCCCACGAGCCAGTCGGCGCGCGAGCGCGCCAGCGCCGAGTAATACATCGGCAGCGTCGCGGCTGAGGGCCGAAGCTTGCCGAGCGCAGCGCGGATCGACGCATCGTTAAGCGCCGACAGCCACAGCCGTTCGATGGGACCACGGTAGCCGCACAGTTCGATGATCTCGCGTGCGATCAACTCGCCCTCGCGGTCGGCATCCGTGGCAATAACCACTTGGGTTGCCTTCGCCAGGAGCGCCTTGACGACTTTAAATTGTGTGGCGGTCTTCGGTTTAACCTCGACCCGCCAATGCTCGGGGATGATAGGCAACTGCTCGATGGACCAGCGCTTGAGCTGTTCGTCATAGGCCTCGGGTGGTGCCGCTTCGACGAGATGGCCGATGCACCAGGTGACGGTGACGCCGGAACCGTTGAGGCAGCCCTCGCCGCGCTGCATGGCGCCGAGAATCCGGCCAATATCTTTGCCCTGGGAGGGCTTCTCGCACAAGAACAGCCGCATGTCCGTCCGCTCGATTTGCGTGGTTGATTGAGTTGGTGGAATCGAGGATGCCGAGCGTTATAAAGTGCCGCAGCAAACAAGCCGCTTGCCGTGGCGACCACTTTGCACGATGGCATGGCCTGAATGGGGATCGAACATGGCCGAAGGTGTGCGAGTCGCAAGCTGCGATTAGCCGGTGCGAGTGGAGATCGGTGGATTGCTATCGAGCGATCCCCAGGGGATAGCTCGCGAGTGAGTGAGTNNTGCGCTTGACCTCTTTCGGCGGACTCGAATCCTGGGCGGCTTGGGGCTTAGCCTCTGCCTCCTGGGATTTCGGGCTGAGGGCCACTGACTCGATGCGGTACGGCAGGATGCCGACGCTGCGGGCGTTGATCTGCCAGGTTTCGCGTGGCTGATCCTCGTTGTCAGTCCAAGATTCACGCTCCATGCGGCCGACAACTAGAACGCGCATGCCTTTCTGGTACAGATCCTTCCAGTGCTCGGCATCGCGGTGCCAGAGTTCAACGGGCGCCCAAAAGCCTCCCCGATCCTCGAAGGATCCGTCCTTCTTGGGAACGGGGTTATCGAAATAGACGTTCAGGCGCAGGAGGCGGCTTGGCTCGTCGTTGCCGTTGGCGAATTCGCGGTACTCCGGTGGCGAACCAATGTTGCCTTCGCCAGAATAATACGTGCTCATGGTGCAATCTCCGTGTTGGTTGAAATGCTCGTGCTTCTTCGGCCCCAGGCGCGTGCAGGAATGCAGGGCGCAGTCACTGATCGTGCATCCCGGCATGAAGGGACATGAGCCGCCGCAGATAAACGGCATCCGCTTCGCCGGCCTTGCTGGCGCATTCTTGTGCTTGCCTGCCAAGGGTGTGCAGCAGACTGATCTGCATGTTTAACGTGATGCGCTGAAGCTCGATCGCGTGCAGATCGGCCAGCAGATTGACCGGCGTGCTGGTGCTGGCGATCAACTCCTGCCACAACGCTACGCCCATGGCCGATCTGTCGGGCCTGCGCCAGCGCAGAAAGGCCGTGCCTGCGCCAGTGGACTGCTGGGCCAGCTCAACGGGCAGCAGGTGGAAGGGATGCCCACATGCCTGGGGCAGCACCTGACGCTGCGCCAGGGCGATCAAATCGTCGCGCATGGCAAAGCACTGGCTGGCCCACGTCTCCAGTGCTCCCTTACCTTTAAAAGGCTTTAAAAGGCCTTTTAGAGAGGCCGCGTGTTCCAGCCTCATGAAGGCAGTCTGTTGTAAACTTTGGAAGTAGAGCGTTTGCCGGTCCAGAGCGTTCATGCCGACTCTCCGTCGTCGGTGGTGGCCTCAGTCGGCCGGGCGATGGTGGCTTCTTCGTCTGGGAGGACCGCTGCAGCAGAACGCTCACTGCGCTGCTGCAGGCTATGGCGCACGATTGGCGGCGAGAACCTCGAGCGTCGCGTGCCTTCGAGTACGTCCTGCGGCAACTCGCCGAACTTCTCCAGCGCGACCAGCGCCGCCGCATTCTTCGCCGTGAAATCATCGCGGGTGCAGCCCGAATAGCGGTATTGCTGTGCCAAGCTGAACAGGCTACGCAGCGCATGTGCGCCCTCGTTGAGCCAGCGCTCCAGCGTGCTGCGGTCAATGAGTGCGGTGTGATGGGCAAGGATCAACTTGCGAGCGATGTCGTCATAGTCGGCTAGGAGATAGACCGCAGCAAAGCCGAGCTGGGCGTTGACAAAGAGCGGCAATTTAACCGGCTGCACGTTGAGGTTCTCGCCTAAGCTCAACCCGGCGGGGACACCTGCCAATGCCTGGTCCACATGATCGCGCAACGATTGCAACGTGGCCTTGGTCTGATCGAGTTTTTCTTCGATGCGCAGCATCCACCAGTCGCTGTACGGATCGTCCTGCTCCGAGCCGCGTTTCATCTTGTTCATCACCGCGATGTAGCCGTTCAGGCCGACGATGCCCGGTCGCCCCTCAGCGGCAGCGCGGCCATGCCAGATGCGGGAAGCGTGATGAGTGTGCAGCGTCAGCGACATCGCACTGCGTAGGGAACCGAGATTCAGTTGCAGAGGGTCATTGGTTGCCATGGTGTCCGTTCGCTTTGGGAAAAGGAGCGGTCAGCATCGGCATTCGGCGGAAGGCCGTCAGTCAACAAACGGAAATTGGCCAATCCCTGGTTTAAGGTGTGGCCGCTACGAGTTGCATGATCTATCCCCAGGGGATAGCCCCCATGGCGCGCCAAGGAGCGCTGTTTGCCTAGGACAGATCGCACACATATGATCCAGTGCATGGCCGCCCAATGCCTGTCTTATATCTGCTCGGCGTCCTGCACGTCTGTGCGTCTATCCCCTGGGGATGCCGCTACTGACAACCAAGGGCATCTACTTCGTGATCTTGCGGCCCGAAAATCAGGTCTTGCCCAGAAGGCTGCGCAGCCGTTCTATGTGCTGGCGAGCTACCTCGATCGGGACGCCATCGTGTGGCGCCGCGGGTGGGCCATCGCACTCGGCGGCAGGTGTCAGCGGCACTGTACCGGCTTGCTTGGCCCATGCGTTGAACTCGCCCCGGATGGCGCGCTGGATGATGCCGAACAAATAACCTGCTGGGTTGCGAATGGTTGAGCCTCGACAGCGATCCGCCCATTCGTCCAGCACGGCTTGCCTCAGTGGAGCATCAACCTGCTGTAACGCCANNGAGGCAGCGATGCCCTGTTGGGCCAGGCGTTCGGCAAGCACCTGCAGCCGCGATGGCAGTGTGCGGCCCGACAGCAGCGGGTCCTCCGCGATTTCCTTAAGTGTGTTGAGTCCTACCATCTGTACGGCCTTCGCAGAATGGCCCAGTGATTGGCAGACCAATTCCAGGTATTCGGCGTCAAGCTGCATAGCCTCGAACGGGGTCAAGGACTCATCGTGCAAGACATAAAGGTTGCCGAGGATGCGTCCGGTTTTGGGGTCGCGGCGTCTGCGCACGAGGCTCAACCAGCGTGTCAGGCGCAACAGCGTCAAAGCGCGTGCCACGGTCTCATGGGAGGCTTGTCCGGAACAGGGTGTAGACGCGAGCCATGGCCGAAGTTGCTCGTACGTGGGGAACGCGGTGACGCCATCCTCGTTGAGCATCATCCGGAACACTTGCCACGCATTGCGTTCCATTGGCGTCAGCCTTCGATCTAGGAATAGCCGCCGTGGTGTGCTCTCGTGCCGATTGCCGCTGAACAGGAAGCCATCTCCGGACGTACGCGCAGGCGCGGGCTCGCTGGTTTTAGTCGTGAGGTCTTTCAGCGCGCTGTCCAACAAATCGGATAGGGCAAGGGGACCTTGGCGTGGTGCTCGCGGTGCTGCCTCTTCCACGATCATGGGTCAACCCAAACCTTCGTCTATCCATTTCTTGATTGCGGCCCAGACGACGGACAGCGGCAGTGACATGGCTTCTGCCAAATCCATGGCCGCATCGAGAAGCGAGGTATCGTCCTCCAGATTGACGTTTCTGCTGCTGGTCAGGGCCTTCCACTGCCGCCACAGCTCCGTGTCCTGTGCTTCATCTAAAACGGCATGGCGCCCCTTGCGCTTGGGCAGGCCAAGGACTTCGCGGCGAAGGGCGACCTCCTGATGGGTCAGACCGTAGAAGCGGCTCACCATCTCCGTACTTGCTGCCAGCCTGAGCATGCGATCAACCGTGGCGATTTCCTTCTCCACGTCCTTTGCTTGTCTGAGCAGCCGAAGAAGCACGTCGCGATTGACCGTCACGGAACACCACGCGACGCTGGCGTTTGCCAGTACGCTGACAAGCACCGGGTGTTTAAGCGCGTCGAGCTCTTGCTCACCGAACCCCATTGATTTGCAGCGACGCAATTGCCCATTGCGCAGGTCGTAGAGTGCCTGGGCGATGACCGCTTGGTTGAGGGGGTGTGGTGCAGACATGCTGGTTTTCCTCGTTCAAGAATCGCGATCTGTGGCACCGGCTTCCAGATCCAGCAACCTTCGGGCCAGCCGCAGCAAACGGAACAGCTTGACCAGNNCCCAGCAGCGTCAGCACGGCGTGTCCAGGCGGGCAGGGGAGCTGGGTGCGGCATGCGAACCCGATGCCGTCGGCACGCTCCTCAATGAGCTCGTCCAAGGCGGCCTCTCCGGCGATCTCGCGCGCGAACTGCGCAATATGGACGCGTAGTCGGTCAGGCGCGTCCAGGCCGGGGTCGATGTACCAAATATCGGAGATCGGATAGAGGCCACCGGCCTGCACCGGGATGGACTCTAATACGTTGGCTGAGAAGTCTGGCGGTAGCGCGTCGCCTAACTGATCCGCGATCATCCGCTGGATGGATTGAAGCCGCTCTGTCGTTGGTGCGGGTGAGACGATATGGTCTAGCACCAGCTCTCCAGGTGCTGCCGAAGGATTTCCGGCGGCCGTTTTGCCAGCGCTTGTATCATTTTGGAGCGTCAGGGGGGCGCTTGTAGATCGCGTTGTTTTTGGCGAAGGCGTATCTGTGGTCGGCGCCGGTCCAACGGGTGGACGCGCGATGGCTCCAGGCTCAGGCAATGCGGACGGTGTCGACGGTGGAGTCGGATCGCTGAAAAGCGCACGGTGGCGGCTCTCAGATTCGTTTAGGTCCAAGGCCAGCACGTCGTAATTGACGCCCAGCAGATCTGACATCTGGCCGATCAGTTCGTCCTGCACACGCTGCGGAGCGAATTCATCCGCCTTGACGTCGAACTGCGAAAGCACCTCTTGGAAGAAGTTGTAGAAGTCCAATGGAAGGGAGCGGCCTTTGGCGTAATGCTCCCAGGTGCGCTCGCAGGCCCTGCGCATAACCGATAGCCGCTCGACTTGGTGGCGTCCCAGGCCTCCATAGAGCACGGTCGGAATAGCAGGCAGTAGGTAGCGTACCGCGTCGGCCATGCGGCTGATATGCGACTGCTGTACGGGGTAGCCGTCAGCGGTCAGACGGCGGGCCAATTCAGACTGACTCAGCGGGCCGCCGCTTTCCTCTTCATAGAACTGTCGGGCCTTTTCGATGCCCAAGGCGCGCTCGATGAAGGTCAGCCCGCCCCTTAGCTCGTTCTCGGCTAGGTGTCCGGTCAGCGCGACAATTTCCCCTCGCGCGGGCCAGGGGCGGAACAGGCACGATATACGAAAGAAGCGCTCGTCCTTCGTCTCTGTCCAGAGTTCACGCAGGATCGCGAGTCGCGTATTGCCACCGTTACGAATGATGTAATGCCCGTCGCCGGGCCGGCGCGTGATAGCTGGCGCCGCATCCAGGCCACGCTCACGGATGGACGCTTTGATTTCTTCATAGGCCGGGTTGCGCTTCATGCGCGGGTCGTGGTCGTAGGGACGCAACTGGTCCAGAGTTACTACCATCGGCGTGTCGGCAATAGGGTCGGTCAAGACCGTGGCCGATGGACCGCTGCGCTCGAACCCGGCGGCAAGCAGTCTGCCGGCCATGTCCTGGGAAGTCATATCAGCCATGGCTGCATCCCTCGCTATTGACGGCCCGAGCCATTCGGGCCTCGCGCTCGGCGCGGCGGATCTGCGCACGGGCGTTGAGTGTCGCCCGGTGGTCGCTTGCGGTTGAACTGGCGTAGATGGCGGCGCAGCCGACCTTCGTGAACTTGAGGTGTCCGCCAGGTGTGCGCTTAACGTGCCAACCCTCGCTCACCGCAAACTCGATCAGGGCGTGCAGCCGCTTGTTGCCTCGGGCTAGTTCACGTGCGTTCGCCATGCGGGCTCCCAGTTTCTAGAAGACGTGATGGATGGCCGGATACGCGCACAAACCTGTCTTGCCACTGAGGGAACAATTCGCCAGCGAGCGCGCGCATGGTGTCGAGCGCGGCGGGTGCAACTCTGCCCGTTGGCTGGCGATGCTCGACGCGATGCACCGGCAGACCACGGGTAGCGGCGCGCGGATAAGCTTCGATCGCTGGCACGTCGGTGCCTAGCACGCAAATGCCGGCATGATCTTGGAACAGGTCGCGCAGCGCTTGCTGAATCAGCCGCGCGTTAGCGGATACAGGATGGACGCGATTTATGAGTAGATGCAGCTGTGGCGGTTCGATGCCGAGGTGGCGGTACGGTGCGATTTCCTCCAGTAACTGCATCGTGCCACGCCGCAACTCACGGGCCGCAAGGATTTCCGGAGTCACAGGTGACAGTGCCAGGTCGGAAGCCAACACTGCCATCTCTAACAGCACCGACCGTGCACCCTGAGTATCGATCAATACCAGGTCATAAAATGGTGCCAGCGCTGGTAGCAGGTGGCGCAGCCGCAGGCGCCCATCTGGAGCATGCAAGAGCAAGGTATTCAGCTCGCCTCGATGGTCGTTCGAGAGCACAAGGTCCAGGCCCGTGATGATTGTGCGGGACACGAGTCGACCAAGGTCGCGCTCGTTAAACGCCAATAGCTCGTAGATGCCACCTGGTGCACGGTGCGCCAACTCGTAGTAGGACGACAACGTGGGCTGTACGTCGACGTCGAGCAACAGAACGCGCAAGCCTGCGTCGGCGGCGAGCCCACCAAGGTTGGCGGCCGTGGTCGTTTTACCAACGCCGCCTTTTGTCGAAATAATGGATACAACCTGCATGGCGCTCTCCGTCTGGTTATGGGGAATTCGAGGGAGAGCGGGTCAGGTGCGGTTGTTGAGCCGCTCTTCGATCCATTGGTCGATCTCGACCGAATCCCAACCCACCGCGCGCACGCCCAAGCGAATCGCCTGTGGGAACTGGCGCTTCTTCATAAGGTTGTAGATGTGGGCGCGTTTGAAGCCGGACTTTGTCTGGACTTCATCAAGCCGCAGAATGCGGCGCTCGTGCGATGGCAATACAGGTGCTTGCGACATAGAGGTCACTCCTGAACGCTCAGTGGCGTTTGTTGGTGTGAGCTCTATTCAATAGATCTGATCGCGAAAATACATTGCATATGCAATCTCCGAGATTGCATATACAAGGTGGAAAACTTTACGGTACCGCGCTATGGACATTTTTCCTGGCATTGGCAAACTTGCCATTCAATGTTCGTTCTGTGATGCCCATGGTTCCGCTGTAATGGGCAAGAAGGGCAGTGACTATCGACTCCTGGGTTTTGAATACTGAATAAGGCGTGCCCGATGGGGACTGTCCGAGCATCAGCGTAACCATCCCGCCGATGATGTTCAGATAGGTGGTCTCTGCTCGATCGCTGATGACGGACTGTTTGGCAGCTCCTTGAATAGTGGACTGCTTGAGCAGGGCTTGGTGTCGCACTTGCAATTCCTGTATCTGACTACGGGTGCCGTCCAGTGCGGCCTGGAGAGCTAGCCGCTCCATTAAAAGAGCTTGCCCGGTCTCCATACTGATAAAGGGGTGTGCCATGCGTTCGCTGCGGCTGAACAGAAAGCCTGGCCGATGCTCGGGATAGTGGGTGCACATCCATCGTTTCAGATCGACATGGCGAATGGTTAGATCTGGCGAACTTATCAGGTCAGGGTCATTGACGGTGATCCCATTCTTACCGAACGAAAGTTCAGTATTCAGGATGCCATCGTAGATGCGTTCCATGTAAAGACAGCACTCGCTCCATCGCGGGCAATCCAACGTCTGCGGTAGGCAATTCGGCAAAGTGATTGCGGAGATGATCATCGGCTTGTATCGCAGCAGCCCGGCCCATCGTATGGCTGCTTCGATGGGACGGTAAAATACCTTCGATAATGGGGGGGAGTTGTGCATGCCCGTCTCCTTACGGAAGTGCTGTACCACTGGCACCAGGCAGCCCTAAAGCGGGCTGCTATCCGTTAAACCCGTGACTAATGTCTAGTCCTTGATGGACAAAACGTATTATCCGTAGAGGGTGGTCGTCTTTGTTGCTCCAATGCGAGACTTCAACAATTGCTGGCGCACCGCCGGCTCGCGAGAGGCACGTTCGAGATCGCGCCTAATGCCAGCGTCAGGTCTTGGTTGAAACCCATCAAGACCGATTCGATATGGGCTGATACTCCTAGGGTTTCAAAAGACAAGCTAAACAGACTCCACTGCCCAACGTTCAGTAGAACGGGGGAGAACCTGCCTGTGTCATGCGTGTTTGAGCATTTCAGTATATCTACGAGGCATTTCAAGGTCGTATTATATTGACGGTTTTAGGTTGCTGCATGTCGCTCGTAATTCTATGACAGGCGTCTTTAACGGCTCATTTTTGCCGTTAAGGGTTGGAGGGTTCACTGCCGTCACAAATGCCTACAGGTTTGCTGTTGGGAGACCTTTGTTGATGACCTACGCAGGGCCTATTGCAGGCCCGATGAGCAGTAAACGGGGTGTCTGACCAAGTTGTCTAACTTGTTATCAGCACCTATTGCCTGTTATGTAGACCTCGAAAGTTGGTGGTTCAAAAGTATTATGGAAACATCGAACATTGAGCTTGCTCGAGTAAATCGCACAGATATCGACGAGCTCCTACAAGCGAATCGCGAAAGCCGAGAGTTTCATGGCCGCTGGGTACAGCCGTTCACAACCACTTCGGGCTTCGAGGAGTGGTATTCGGCTCAAATCACGGGGTCAAGCGTTGGTCTACTGGCCCGCGATAGGGAGTCTGGGCGCATTGTCGGAGTAACCAATCTAAGTCAGATATTCTATAAAGGATTTCAAAACGCCTACCTCAGCTACTGGGGCATGGTCTCTTTCGCGGGGACCGGAAGAATGTCCCAGGCGGTGGAGTTGACAACGGAGTATGCGTTTAAGGAGCTGGGTCTTCACCGTCTTGAGGCCAATATTCAACCTGAAAATGTGCGATCAATAGCTCTGATAAAACGTCTCGGATTTCAGAAAGAGGGGTTTTCTCCGAGATATCTTCAAATCGCCGGAGTGTGGTGCGATCACGAGCGTTGGGCACTTCTGGCCGATGAAGGCTAAAAATGTACTGACGAAGCTACCGGCTCAACGCGCAACCTACATGCACCAACTGTTAATACATTCGTGGTCGAGTCCCGTCTGATACGGGACGTCGTGCCTTCAGGTATGGATGGGTAGTGCCAATCCGAAAAGCACAAAGAATCCACCACAGACTTTATTGAATCGGCGCCCGCTTCGAGCTAACCAAGGCCTGACCCGGTGCGCAGCGCCTGGCCACCAGATACTCAACGACGAACTCTACGACGGCATAAGTCAGCGCGATGGCAGCCGTCTGCGCGATGATGCTCCTGTGGGAATCCAGGAATGGTGGGATAAAAGCCGTGAATAGCAGCAGTGCCTTGGGATTTGAAATGGCAGATACCAGGCCTTGGCGGAACAGCGACCAACCCCGCAAGTTGGTAGCGCCGGTCGTATCGAGGCTAACGGGGGCAGCCCGCCACAGGCCGAAGCCCAACCAGATCAGGTAGAGCCCGCCGACAATCTTCAAGGCTATGAACCAAGTGGCCGATGCCTGGATCAGTGCGCCTAATCCCAATGCGCAAAGCGAAAGCACGACAGCAAAGCCGAGCACGCCGCCGGTGATAGTGAACAGCGTTTTCCGACTCCCGTGAATGGCTCCATGGGTCAGCACCAATAACGCATTGGGTCCTGGCACTACCGCTATACCGCAGCAGGTAAACAGATAGAGCAACCAGGTCTCAAATGGCATGATCACATCCAGTATGTGTTGATTCAGGCCAGCATATTGCGGGTGAGCAACCATCATGAAAAGCGCATAATTTACGTCACAACCATTCGGTTAACGAATAGAGGTAACAGAGGATGCCTGCCAGTGATTTGCAGATCGATTGGCTCAAGTGCTTCGTGGCAGTGGTGGATGCAGGTACGCTATCTGGTGCAGGCCACGAGGTAAACAGATCGCAGTCCGCGGTCAGTATGCAGATGAAGAAACTAGAAGCAGCACTTGGACGGCAGTTGTTGAGTCGCGGCCCGAGGCACCTTCAACTAACCGCTGATGGACAGACACTGCTGAGATACGCCCGTCGGATGCTCGCACTGCACGCTGAGACCCAAGCGGCTTTTCACGGTGAAGAGTTAACCGGCCGAATCCGCCTTGGCGTCGCGGAGGACTACGCACCAAGGTATCTCACGCCGGTTTTGAAACGTTTTTCGCCGCGCTACGCAGGGGTATAAATAGAACTGACCTGTGAACAGTCGACCACGCTTATCCCGCGTCTGCGAAGCGGTGATCTTGATCTTGCGCTGGTGTCCAGAGACTCGCCTCAAAGCGGTACATTTCTCTTCAAAGAGCCCATGGTTTGGGTTGGCTCACCCCAGTTCGAACTGTGGAGGCGAGAGCCTGTGCCCATCGCAGTCTACGAAAGTGAAAGCCTGGCTCGGCGCTATGCAGTTAACTCATTGACCAAACAGGGACGCGAGTTCAAGGTGGTATACAACAGCTCCAGCCTTGCTGGCCAGGTGGCCGCAGTTGAGGGTGGGCTCGCTATCGCCGCTATCACTCAGTGCAGCCTGCAGGCATCGCTTCAGGTCCTAAGTAGCGAGCACGGTTTAGGAAACATTGAACCCATGGACGTTTCGATTTTACGTAGCCGAGCCTCTCGCGGGTCAAAAGCGGTCAGTAGCCTTCATGCTTTCATCATCAGCGCGCTAAGACTTCAGGCCTAATCATCTAAAGCTTTAGGCGGTACTCATGGACTCTGGTTACCTTCGATTGACCGAAAACATTTGGGGTACAAACGCTTTAAAGGGGGAGACTGAACGGCAGTACGCTGAAGTCAACAAAGACAGAGGCCTATTATCTGGCTAACTGGTTTTGCGGTGTTCGGTTGCTCAGCAACGACGCCCAATTGGTGCCCGTGGCGCAGTCTAACCAGAGGGAGGCTGCGTCAAATGAAAATAACCGTGCAGATATTTACTCCTCCCAGATATCTGCTCAGCGGACAAGGAGTAACCGCTCAGCATATGAATCTCTCCGAAACCTTGGATTACGGGTCTATGGAGGGCAAATGCTGTTCAATTACGCCTAGCCATCCCATACCCGGATAGGTCTCAAAACCAGGCGTTATCGCATAGCCCTGAATGAGGGTTTTACTTAAGACGCTGAATCCACTCGATTGGCCCGCTTTAATTTGTAATTCAATGCTTTCACCCAGGTGATTTTGCGTATCTGAGCTAGCAATTACCTTATGGTTTTGGTCGATTATCATCAATCGACTACGTGGGCGTTCGTCTTCGCTCAGACGAACGCCTTTAAGCACGGAATCCGCTTGCTTCTGCCAGTCGAAAAAAATTCCGATAACTCCTATCACAGGAGTCTGTTTACCGGCCTTGCTGCGCACAGCAGCACTAAATGCGCATGTGTGTGAGTCGTTAAGAAGCGGCTCGACAGTTACTTGTCCTGCGAAATACTGATCACCTGAAGAGTGACGCATCGCGTTTTTAAACCAAGCCTCTTTCGCGACATTGGCTCCGACGACTTTGCCAAAGGTTTCAGGGCGACCCGAAGCTAAGATTCGTCCACTGCTATCAGCGACCCAAATATCCAGGTACACGGTATAGCTGTCGAGGATGATACCAAGGCGTTCGCTGGCAGAAACGCAGCTTTCTGGTGAGCAGTTTGTTAGCGCGTCTACCAGAGACGCATCGGTTGCCCACCAGCGCACGTCGCAAGTACGCTCGTAAAGGTTCCGATCAATGATTTCGATCATGTTTAAGGACAAATCAGCTAGGCGTTGCCCGCGCACGTCATAGCACATCCCTCGACCAAGTGCTGTCAGCTCGTTGACTGACACGTTAAGGTCCTCGGTCAGCCCGCTCGCAATTCTTGAGATACGCTCTGAAATATTTTTGACTTCTTCGGCCACGACCGAGAATCCCATTCCGGCTTTACCTGCATGCGCTGCCTCAATGAGTGCATTGATTGCTAACAACCGAGTTTGGCGCGTGATCGCGTGTATATCATTCACACCACGATTTGCCAGTGCCTCTACCTCCCGCGAGAGGGAGACGATCCGTTCGGGCTCAATCATTTTATTTCTGCTTCTAAAATTATTGATGGGGGCAGTGGGTGACTTACTAACGAGCGAAGGGATCACAAAATGGGCTATAGCTGCCCTCTAACGGGTGAGGGTTAGGTTCCCTCTAATGACAACTAGATCGGCTGATTTCAGTGGGTCTTTAGGTGAGCCCAAAAAATTGATAGCGATGGTCAAACCGAGCCCCCACGTGGCATCGGTCGCAATGCGTGGTTCGCCCATAGCCCTGGCGAAAGAGCCTCGATAATCATCGGTTGAACGTACAGCCGTCATGACGTGCTGGGCTTATGAGGGCAGGCGCCTAAAAATACGCTCATACACTGTCGGAGCCTTGGATATGGCTCGTCGGTTCGAGATATGTGTGGACTCCACCCATTCGGAATAGGGACGTGCATCTAGTGCTCAGGCCCAGAAATGACATATCGCTAAGGTGATTCGTCGACCACAGCTACGGACCATTAAGCTAGCGGTAGGCATGGCCTGGAGCAGGGTGTCCAACTGAAGGCGGCGGCGATCGCACGGCAGAAAATCGAGCCACTCTACCGCTCGCACGCCCGGCACCGCCAGCAAGGTCGCTTACAGTTCTTCAAGCACATCGGCGTCCAGCGCGGGCGCATCGATATACACGTTNNTGCCAAGACTTCTTGAGTTATCCCGACTCGGTCGGTAAAAGAAACATGGATACGCATGGAACCGAATGCTCATATGGGCGGATTAGTAACGAGTTCGCATTGATATACAATGGATGATGTTGAACATCAACATTTGGTCACGTAGACTCATTTCGACGGATGATAATCAGAGTCCGCCAAGTTCCTTCATCATAAGTTCTCTGGCGCAGCGGGAAAACGCTCTTACAATTCGTGGCTGTGTGGTGCCTGACGGGAATAACAACCCTATAATTACAGGAATATGCTCTGAGAACGGGCGTGATTCGATAAGGCTCGCCGTCATCTCCTCTTGTGCAGCCAACGGATTGATCAGGCTCACCCCAAGGCCCGCTCCAACCATTGCGCAGATGGAGGAGCCCAAGTTAGCTTCAGCCACCATCCGTCTGTTGATGTTTTCAGCTTCAAAAATCTTGTCGACCGTTCTGCGTATCGGGCTGGCTACCGGAAACGCGATGAAGTCCTGTCCTTCAAAGTCTTTCGGGGAGATGACGTCAAGCGCTCCGAACGGATGTCCTTTGGCGAAAACGACGACGCACTCCGTAGTCACAACAGGTTCGATGATGATGTCCACTGGCTGATCGTAGAGCATTGCCAAGGCCGTGCTGCACATGCCAGTCCTGACCCATTCAGAAATGGTGCTTTCGTTCCCGGACTGGATTGTGACAGTCACTTCCGGAAACTCTTTTTTGAATAGGGCGACCGCCCTCGCAAGCAGTCCACCTGCCAGTCTGGGCATTGCCGCCAGCACGAGTCTGTCCTTACCAAAAGACCGAATAGTGGCAGCAGCCGCCTCTAGGCTGGATATTCCTGAGAAAGTCCTCTCTACATCCTCATAGAAGCGCTGGCCTTCTAGCGTAGGTTTGAGGCGACTGCCTTTTCGCTCAAATAGGGGAAACTGTGTTTCGGCTTCTAATTGGGCGATCAGCCGGCTGATCTGAGGCTGTGAGGTGTGCAGGTTCTTCGCTGTAATGGTCATTGAGCCGGTCTGCATGATGACTCGGAATGCTTCAATTTGGCGTAGCTTCATAGCGTCGACCCAATACTGAATTCGTATGAGGCGATACTAGAGAGGAATTGAAATTTCGCCAAGTGGGAAAAATATCGTGTCTGACCGACGCGCGCGAAAATCATCAATCTCAGCGTGTCGTTTCCTTGACTTGGCTTGCCCCCAAGGTGCCTGCTGAGCGCTTGACGCGGGGGCTCCAGGATATCTGTGCGGGTACACAGTGCAGTTTTAGATGAGTTCTGTGATACCTGTGGCGAATAGAAGAATACTAAATAGGAATTTGGAGGGGCGCCCCGAATCGGGGATACTGGCCCTACGCCAACTTATCTTTCGGTTACTGCCTAACACATAAAAACCTCTAAATCCGCGTAATGGGAGTGCCCAACATGAAAGCTGTAACGGCAATTTTTGTATCGGCTGCATTATCCGCAGTGTTTGTAAGCTGTGGTGTTTATGCTGATGGTCGAATTGAAAAGATTCGAGAAAGTGGTGCAATCACGATAGGTTTTCCTGAGACAAGCCTCCCATTCTCCTATCTTGATGGTAATCAAAAGCCGGTAGGGTATACGGTTGAAATCTGTGAGCAAGTTGCTCATAAAATTCAATCTGCCCTGGGCCTTAAGTCAATTGATATTAATTTCAATCCTACGACCTCATCAACACGAATTCCGTTACTAGCCAACGGCACCATTGATCTGGAATGTGGTAGCACTACGAATAAGGCGGATCGTCATAATCTTGTGTGGTTTTCACCCACTACCTTTGTGGCTCAGATCGTAATTGTTGCCAAGAAAGACACCAAGGTTGACGTGAATGATCTTAAGTCCTTCAGTGGAAAGTCCATTGCCGCTACAGCGGGTGGCCAGACATTTAAAGCCATTGCATCAGCGAATGCTGAAAAGAACTATGGAATTTCTGTTCTGCCAGCTAAAGATACGGGTGAGGCGTTTCTGATGCTGAGCAGCGGCCGGGCTGCGGGCATTGCGAATGACGATGGCTTGGCTTATGCGTCGGTCGCATCTTCAAAAAATCCTGAAGATTATGTGATCAGCACACAAGGATTGGAACTCGCTCCTTACGCCATTCTTGAGCCAAAAGACGACGTAGAATTCAAAGCGCTGGTAGATAAGTCGGTTGTTGAGCTGATGAAGGACGGCACGGTCGAGAAAATCTACAACAAGTATTTCACTTCTCCCATTCCACCTCGCGGTATCAACCTCAAATATGCAATGAGCGAGTCTTTGAAACGCGCACTCGCTAAACCTACTGACTCTCCAGACCCTGCTGCGTACGAGTGATTGGAAGATGAACTATGATTGGAGCTGGAGCGTCTTCCTCGGCGTTTCGACCAATGGAGTTGACACCTATCTGAAAACCATTCTGATAGGTGTGGGCTGGACATTGGCCCTGGCAATCACCGCAGGCGTGATTTCCTTTTTCACTGGGACTTTTGTAGCGATACTACGTACTGCACCCTCCAAGCTACTCAACGCTGTTGGTGCGACGTATGTAGAGATATTCAGGAACATTCCTCTGCTCGTTCAGATGTTCTTGTGGTATTTCGTTTTGCCAGAGTTGCTACCGGTGAGCTTGGGGAGCGCGATGAAGCAAATGGCTCAGCCTTGGGGCCAGTTCATACCAGCGCTGCTTTGTCTGACCTTCTATAGCACCGCAAGGTTGGGAGAGACTATTCGAGCGGGTATCAGATCTCTGCCTGAGGGCCAAAAATCCGCTGGAACCGCTATGGGGTTGACTCCCTTTCAACTGTACCGCTACGTAATCATGCCGCAGGCTCTGCGCATCGTGATCCCGCCATTGACCTCTGAGGTGATGGGGATCATCAAATATTCCTCAGTGGCTCTGACGATAGGCCTATTGGAGCTGACGGGCCAAGCGAGAGCCATGCAGGAATTCACCTTCCATATTTTTGAGGCTTTCAGTGCCGCGACAATTGGTTATCTGGTGATTAACGGCTGCGTGGTGCTGACAATGCGTCAAGTCGAGCGTCATTTTGCCCTGCCTGGAATGATGGGGTGGAAGTTGAAGAAAGATCTCAGCGGGGACGCATTATGACGTTCGATTTTGCAGCTATATGGGACGCCATACCCTATCTCTTCAAAACAGGCATGAGCTTTACGCTGATGTTGACTGCAGTGGCGGGAGTGCTGGGCATTGCCTTGGGCACGCTACTGGCCATGATGCGGCTTTCCCGGTTTTGGCTGCTGTCGCTTCCTGCTGGTATCTACGTGAATACCTTCAGGTCGATACCGTTGCTGCTGATCATATTCTGGTTTTATTTCCTGATGCCTTACATTGGGGCTTGGGTCACGGGCGCAAGCCGACCGATCAGTATTGGGGCGTACAAATCTGCTTTGATCACATTCACCCTGTTCGAGGCGGCTTACTTTTGCGAGATTATCAGGGCAGGTATCCAGTCTGTGGCCGCTCGCCAGATGGGCGCTGCCTTGGCAATCGGCCTCACTTCGAGGCAGGCGATGCTGTACGTGATTTTGCCCCAGGCGATCAAGAATATGACGCCTTCGTTGTTCACTCGGCTGATCATTCTGTTTCAGGACACTTCCTTGGTGTACGTGCTGTCACTTACGGACTTCCTTGGGGCTGCGGCTAAAGTCGGGCAACGAGATGGCCGGTTAGTGGAGCTCTACTTGTTTGTAGCGCTGGTATACCTCGTCATCTGCTTCTCTGCCTCGCAGTTGGTTAGGTACCTGGACAGCAGAAAAGTGACCACACGCTGAATTTGAATTTAAGATTTGAGGTCTAGAGGCATGATTGAATTTAAAAATGTTAGCAAGTGGTACGGGCCGTTCCAGGTTCTCAGCGACTGCACTACTACGGTAAATCGCGGGGAGGTTGTTGTGGTATGCGGCCCTTCTGGGTCGGGTAAGTCGACTTTGATCAAAACCGTGAATGCCCTTGAACCATTCACGAAGGGTGATATCACGATAGATGGTGTATCGGTAGGGGCCGCAAAGACTAACCTGCCACAACTTCGCGCCAAAACGGGCATGGTTTTTCAGCACTTCGATCTTTTTCCTCACATGTCTATCACAGACAACCTTTGTCTCGGCCAGATGAAAGTGCTTAAGCGCTCTCGTAAGGAGTCGGAAGTCAAAGCACATGCGTTGCTCGAGCGAGTGGGGTTGTTGTCACAAAAAGACAAATACCCAGCAATGCTGTCGGGTGGCCAGCAGCAACGAGTGGCGATCGCCCGTGCACTGTCAATGGATCCAACCGTCATGCTTTTTGACGAACCCACCTCGGCGCTGGATCCTGAGATGGTGAACGAAGTTCTCGACGTGATGACCGACCTTGCCAAGGAAGGGATGACAATGATGGTCGTGACTCACGAAATGGGTTTCGCCCGTCGTGTGGCTGATCGGGTCATTTTCATGGATGCCGGCCGGATACTTGAAGATTGCAGCTCCGCCGAGTTCTTTGATGATGCGCAGAGCCGTTCTGATCGAGCTCAACAGTTTCTCTCCAAAATCCTTCATCACTGATAGGCCTTCGCATGAGCTTTAAAGCCGTTTCTAAACAGGAGGATCCTATGGCAGCGTCACCCATGGTTGATCTGCGAAGCGATACCGTCACGCTGCCGACGCCTGAGATGTACGAGCGCATGGCCAACGCACCTCTAGGTGATGACGGGCTGGACTTCGATCCATCCGCGCGTGAACTGGAAGAGTATATGGCACAGGTGCTAGGCAAAGAGGCGGGGCTCTTTGTGCCGAGTTGCACAATGGCCAACTTACTGGCGACGCTCACCCAATCTCAATCGCGCCAACAGATCATCCTCGACTCCAGCGCTCACATGTACACCTCGGAACGGGGTGGCGCTACCTTCACGGGGCTCTTCTACGTAGGGATTCCGGGCCAAGGGGGCGTCATCGATCTTGCTGAAACGGAGGATGCGCTCAAGGGTAACAAGAGCAAGCTTTCGACGGCCCTTGTGACAATGGAAACCTCGCACAACAACTCCGGCGGGTTGGTGCCGCCCGTGGCACACATGCGAAATCTCTACGAGCTCGCGCACCAGTATGGCGCTCAGGTTCACCTCGATGGCGCTAGGCTATTCAATGCTGCGGTGTCACTTGGCGTTCCCGCAGCGACCCTCGCAAGTTGCGCAGATACCGTGGCGGTATGCCTCTCCAAAGGCTTGAGTGCGCCCGTAGGCGCTGTTCTAACTGGCTCATCTGCCATCATCCACAGCGCACGCCAGATGCGACGGATGATCGGTGGAACGCAGCGCCAGGTAGGCATCATGGCTGCAGCCGGAAAGTACGCCGTCGAACATATGGTTGACCGCCTTGCTGATGACCACAAACGCGCAGCGATGCTAAGCGACCAAGTCAATGCACTTGACTTGCCAATAGCAGCCTCTCAGGCTCAAACCAATATTGTGCAGGTCGACGTTTCACACTATGGGGTAGATAGCTCTGAGTGGGTCAAGGCACTAAAAAACTTGGGCCTTCTTACTCGGCCATGGGGGGCTAATAAGCTGCGTTGCGTTACCCATCGTCATATTAAAGATTCAGATATTGCGCATGCGGTCAATTGTGTGAAGCGGGTCACATCCACTTTCAGTCATTAATTTAATAGTCAACTGCGTCATTTCAATACAACAGCCTTTTCAATCATGACTGCGGGCATTGCCGGTTATTAGAGGATTAGTTCCCCTATCGTCTAGTTATTGGCTGTATAGGAGATCATCGCTCCTGTTCGCAGAAAAAGAACAGGAGCAAATGATGAACCTCTACTCGCCACCGAAAGATATTCTCACTATTGTATTTGCCAGCATGCCAGCATCTTTTTTGAAATATGGTGATTCTGACTGGGTTCGAGCAAATAAACCAAACCAGGTAATCAAAAGTTTTTTAGAAGGACCATCCTTCGATGTGGCTGGGAATCTCTACTTAACGGACATACCTTATGGGAGGATCTTCAAGATCTGCCCCAACGGAGATTGGGAACTCGTTCTTCAATATGATGGTTGGCCCAACGGTCTGAAAATCCACCAAGATGGTCGTCTGTTCATCGCTGACTACAAGAACGGGATCATGGTGGTTGATCCGATTTCTCGGAGGATCGATCCGTTCCTGACGCACCAGCGCAGCGAGAGTTTCAAGGGCGTTAACGATCTGTTCTTCGACGCCCAAGGCGACCTGTATTTCACAGACCAAGGGCAGTCTGGAATGCACGATCAAAGCGGCAGGGTGTTTCGGTACCAGGCAAAGAGTGGGAAGTTGGATTGCCTCTTGGGAAATGGCCCTAGCCCTAATGGGCTTGTCATGGATCTCAATGAGAGTGCTCTGATGGTCGCCATGACGAGGGGTAACGCTGTGTGGCGACTCCCCCTGCTTCCAGATGGCGGTACGTCGAAGGTAGGGATATTTACATCACTGGCCGGTGGGGTGAGCGGCGCTGATGGAATGGCACTGGACGAGGAGGGTAATCTTTACGTTTGTGATGCCGGCAACGGATGCGTTTGGGCATTCACGCCCCGGGGTGTCCCGTTGTACCGCATCTTGGCCTGCACTTCGGGGCTAACGCTGACAAACCTTGCCTTCGGTGGTGAGGGGAATCGTTCGCTGTACATGACGGACTCTTCCACAGGTAATATCCTTCGAGCAGACCTGCCTCATCGCGGGAAGCTTATGTATTCACACCGATAGCAAGGAACATTTGGCAAAGACAGACTGGCGCTTGCGGCAATGCCCCGCTGGCTGGTGGGCTATTAGCGTGGGCGGTCGTAAGGTTCCAAACTGAAAGCCCACAAGTGATAGTTACCATTATGAGTCGCTGGCGGACATCATATTGGGCACGGTTATCACGATTCGATGTGCGGTTGTATTTCCTAAAGGCCACCAGTTTGCTCAACTCGATGTAGTGTCCGTCGAGGACATAAACGGAGAGGGTTTCATTACTTTTCTGATCGCAAGCCCCATACGCAATATAGTCAATTTTCGATGAGCGTGAAATCACCCGAAAAGTCTTGGCCGAGGCCAATTTAGGGTCATGGATATGTGTAATGGTTGGCGCAGGGTTGGCAGTTAAAGAAGTAACTTTTGGTTATTGCGACATCAGTGATCTACGCCCTTTTTTTGGAGCATTTCCCGGTGACGATAGGGGTGGTATTCCCCTTCAAGCCCGGTACAAACACGAATCTTTCGGTCGTTTTCAAGCTGCATCAGGAAGTTGGTGGCGAAAGAGCTTGAGGGCCTTTGATCGGTACTGGACAGGTAAGTATGAGGCCGCCATATGCTTGCGACCCCATCCATCAGGCATTTACCAGAGGCTAACGGTATACCCAATAATCAGGCGATTCTCATCCACGTCCCGTGCATAGTTGGAAGTCGCATCTGCATTCTGCCAACGAAAAGACAGGTTTTTCAAGCTGCCGGTCTGAACGGTATATGCAACACTCAAGTTCCGTTCCCACTCTCTGCCTTCTCCTGTGAAGCCCGTCACCTGAGCATGATCACCTTTGGCATATTTTCCTGAAAACTGAAGCCCAGGGATGCCGATCTCGGCAAAGTCGAAGTCATAACGGGCGTGCCAGGCGCGCTCTCCAGTCATGGAGAAATTTCCGTACTGGTACTCGGTAAACAAGTAAGTATTCGTGCCATCGACGTAAGCGAACGGCGTAGAGCCGTAAAGCTTCTGATAACCGCCACTGAGTGTATGGCCTGCCCAGGCGTAACCGACACTCGAACTCAACGCCTGATTGTCGACTTTTCCCGCAGCTGACCGCCCACTGCCAGTAGATGACCCGCAGCATAGATTGATGATGCTCCCCCAAACCAAGCAAAAGTNNAAATTGCGTATGAGTTATCTTTATTTACGCTAAAACTCCACATCGATATGTTTTTCGTGCAAATGAAAAAGCTAGGGACACGACGACATGTTGTACAACCGAAAACCTTAATTAAGGCAGTTTGAGTCGAAAAATTTCGCCACGTCCTTTGTCGCTACATTCGAGCACATCAGTAGCGCAATTTTTATCGCTACCGGAACACATCTGTGTGTGCTCAATTCTTTCCTATTCATTGCTAAAATACCAATTCCTAATACCTACCGGTTTATACCGAGCTGATATGACAGATCAGTCCCCTCGAACGAAGGAATCTTGCCCTTTCTGGCCACTTGAAAGCTTCGGTTATCGCGTTTCACAGAGCACCAGTCATTCCTCACCTCGTGATCTAGTCGGCTTTAAATATCCATTCTCGGCTTCACCGCCTTTTTAAAGTGCGTCTCTAGGTCCAGCAAGGTGGGGAGCCTATTCGGCACAGTAAAACGAGTCTCCTGCTTTTGCCCATGGGGCTTAGCAGGATTTTTTGCGAGGAGTTTCGCGTTTATGATGAGCGCCCCGTTGTGATTCCTCGCATCGCGGCTACACGGTTTCGCACCATCGGTGTTACAAAAGGACTGTATCCACGGCTGCCTGAATCGAATTCAGTCCACCCGTTGGCTTGAGCGTGAGGCCCAGCGAAACGTCGAGTTGATGTGGTTAACGGGGCGTTTGGCCCCGGACCTCAAAACCATCGCCGACTTTCGCAATGACAATGGCAAAGCCATTCGCGGCGTATGCCGCCAATTCGTAGTTCTATGCCGCAACCTCTATCTCCTACCGCGGGGATTGAGCGATATAGCTGATGAAAAGGCGGAACAACTCCGAGTGGCTTGAGATTTCCAATCGTTGGTAGAGGTTGTGTTTGTGCACCTTCACCGTGCCTTCGGATATGCCTAACTGACGCGCTATGGAGGTGTTGCTATGGCCTTGCAAGAGAAGTTTGGCGACATAGCGCTGTGCCTCGGTTAGCTGGCTTAGGGCGCCGACGAAGGCGCTTTCTAGCTGGTTTTCCGCATAGGAGTGGTCCGCCTCGCGAGGCANNAAATGGGCAACTTCGATGCTGCTGAAGGGGCCGTGTTCCTGCGCCTTCATCAGGCTGAATACCAGGGCAGTTCGTTTCTGCAGATGAACGATGTAGCCGATCTCATCAATCTGTGTCCCGTGGGTGGACGACACACATGGGTGCAAGTCTGGACAAATAGCAAAACCGGAGGAAAAGAAGCTGTCCGGCGCCAGTTCGCTCATCCGCCACAGGCCGCCGGGGTGACGGTTCATGCTGGCGACATAGAATGGGTCTAGGAGATAGCCACCACGGCTGTAAGCGTCCAGAGTGCGTGCAGCGACCTGCCCTTTATAGCCGTTGTATAGCAATTGCGCGGGTTGGTCGAAGCGAAACAGGTAAAGGCCACTCATGTCGAAGCTGACTGCATCGTCCAGCAGTGCACAGAGGCTACGCCCTAGATCGGGACTGCCGACGGCGGTTATCAATTGCGCCACGGTGAGGGCATCTTGGCTATTTATTTCAAAACTCCTTTATCAACAGCGCCAACTCACTAGCACGTTCAGCTCTGCACAATCGTGGTGCGCAATTGGGAGGGATGGGGTCGTTCTGCGCTATTTTTGATGCTCTTAGCGCTGACATCGAATATGACAGAAATATACGCAATAAACAGACCAGTCAGAAGNNCGGCCCAGCTGTCGGCACGCGTTGGCCTTAAGTTAATGTCGTCGCGCCGGGTGTAGTACAGCTTGCGCTGATATGGTCGGGGTCGTACTTACGTGGGAGGTCGTCGACGTCTGCGAGAAGTGGGCGGTGCTCCACGCCGCTTGGGCACTCGTACGCGAGAAGCGTCAGACTGCCTGATTTTGAAGAGCTCTGATCCATGCGGGGGGACTCCGTCGTGAAACTGTACTCGAATAAAAGACTGACCTCTCGCCCAGTTGCGTTATTACCCGCGCTTGGAAGTGCCATGTAAACTCTCCTAGCAGTTTCATGGCAGTTATCGATAAACAAGTGGGCACCACTTAAGACTGCGATTTCAGGCGCCGCGAGCCATATGTCGTGGTCGTTTTTCCTGGCGGGTGCCCTGATGCATTTGTAATGGTTACGCGCCGTTAAGTTGAGTATTGGGCACGGAAGAGTGGCCGCTTTCAAACGGCGTCAAATGCAGTCGTTTGCCGCGATTCACGAGGTAATACAGCACGCTCGGAATAACCAGCGCCGGTAGCCACGAAATGTCCGTACCGACAAGACTTGCAATGGGACCTTTGTAGAACGAAAGCTCCATGAATGGAATCTGCACTACCACGGTGACGGCGTAGATGCTCAAAGTATTCCAGTTCACCTTGCCGTATATGCCATTGACGTCGTACATCGCTGCCACGCAGTAGCGACCCTTGCGGATTAGGTAATAGTCCGCCAGATTGATCGCGCTCCAAGGCACCAGTACATACACTTGGCCGATCAGGATGTCGCTGAAGTACGCACTGAAATTGTATTGGGCCGCGATGGCGATCCAGGTCACGATAATGGCGACGATTGCCATGATGACAAATTTGGTCAACAGGCTGATTCGAGACGAGCCGTTAAAACTGGTGAAGATTGTGGTGGTGGACATGTACGAGCTGTACAGATTCATAACGTTCCACCCTAACACCCCGATGATGATCACGTAGTACGCAAGATGCGTGTAACCAGGGAACAAGTTCGCGATAGCGCTGCCGGGGTCGGTGGTGACATCTATTGCGGTGGCGGCCATGATCGCGCCTAGCAGCATCAGTAGCGTGGAACCTACCACTATGCCCAGATAGCTATACCAGAACGTCGATCGCGTGGATATGGAGGTTGGCAGGTAGCGCGAGTAATCGGCAACATAGGGACCGAAGCCCAGCGTCCACGAAGCGGCTTGCGTCACCACCAAGCAAAAGATGGCGAACTTGAAAGTGTTTGACGATAGCAGCCATACACCTTCCGGCAGACCGTGTTGCAGCACAGTGTACGCGGCCATCGCGAAAATGATGCTTGAGATGGCACTCATCCAGGCACCGATCCTGTGGATCAGCTCATAGCCCACAAAGCCGACGATCAGCGTGAGTATGCTAAACAGTATGATCGCGTTGTTGTCGGAGACCGGCACTACTGCCTTGATGGAATCTCGCATCACTACGCCATTGGCTGCTGTGAACAAGATGTAGGCCAGCACCACTATGGCCAGCGGCACGCCCGCACCAATTACGCCGAACTGCGCCCGGCTTTGGATCATTTGTGGAATCCCCAAATGCGGGCCTTGCGCGGAGTGCGCCGCCATGAAAATGGAGCCGATAAGGTTGCCTAGGATCAGCCCGATGAAGGTCCAACCAAGATTCAGTCCCGCCACCACGCCCAGCGCGCCGATCACCATTGTGGTGACTTGCATGTTGGCACTGCACCAGATGGTGAACAGTCGTTTGGCCGAACCATAACGCTCGCTCTCTGGAATAAACTCGACGCTTCTGTTTTCGATTTCCATGTGTTGCTCCGTCTCGCCAAGAGGGGTTTTAAGTTATTGTCTTTGGCAGTGTCAGGCTTGGAAGCCGCGCGTTGTTATGAGTTGGTCACGCGTGCTCGGTGCGGTCAGGCCGCGGTGTAGGCGTTATCGACAAACAGGTGTGTGCCGTTGACGAAACTGGAATCGTCGCTGGCCAGGAACAGTGCCGCTGCCGCTACCTCCGTGGGGTCGCAAAGGCGGCCTTGCATGTCTTGCAGCATGGCGTTGGAAATTTCGGTGCCATGCTCACGTAGCAAGTCCAGTTCGCGGCGGCCGTGGGCGGTACCAATGAACCCCGGGCAAACAGCGTTGCTGCGGATATTGCGGTTGCGGAACTCAACCGAGATGGCGCGTGCGAACATGTGGCAGGCACCCTTAGTGGTGCAATACAAAACTTCCATAGGTGTGCCGACCACGCCAGATATTGAAGAGGTACAAATAACGCTGCCTCCGCCGCTAGAGATCATTCCTGGCAGCACCGCTCGTGTTACTAGGAACATACTCTTGACGTTGATTGCCATCAGCCGATCCCAGTCGTTCTCGCTGGTTTCGAGAAATGGGCCGACGTGGATGGTGCCGGCGTGGTTCATCAATACCGTGATGGGGCCAAAGCGTTGCTCGACCTGCGTCACGGCAGTCTCTACCTGGTCGGCGTTAGATACGTCGGTGGCAATGAAGTAGGCATTGCCACCGCTGGCGTTAATGCGTTCCGCCACAGCTACGCCGTCGCTTTGCGGCAGGTCGAGTATGGCGACCTTGGCGCCTTCACGGGCGAACAGTTCAGAAGTCGCAAGACCGCAACCTCCCGCGCCGCCAGTGATCAGCGCCACTTTGCCAATTAGTCGTCCCATGATTTTCTCCTGACTGCTTTGCGTATACGCGATGAGCCAGAATCTATGGATAGTTACTTAAAACGTCTATATGCCGAGGGATATAGATTTGGTTATCTTTTTGATTTTTAACGAAATAGTTATGAATTTAGGCTTGGATGCATGTCTGCGAGCGGGGCAATGCAAAAGACGAGAGGGACCATGAACACTAGACGCAAAAACACCGCGTTGATGCTGATGTAGGCCGCACTTAATCGTATAGCGGCGTTATCGCCCAATTTATGATGCTGTTCGCCGCTCGCGCATTCGCCTTAGCGTGAGCTTGCGTTCGGGCAGAGCCAAGCCTCTTGTAAAGTGAAAGAACGCGAATCTCTGTTCAGCACTGATGCGCTGGGCAGAGATTTGCGTCGCGATCTCACAGCATGTATGCCAAGTGAACGTGAATTTTGGTGGTGACTGGAGTCAATGCGCTGACAATCCAATGACGGCGAGGGTAATATCAATAGGGCGAAGCGCCCATTACGTATCTGGTAAGTATTCAGGAATTATATGTCAGCAGAGTTAGAGTTTTCCGAGGATAAAATCAAGCAAGCCTTGCAGGGAATTATCGTGCCGCCGCAGCCACAAATTTTGGTGGACTTACAGATCGAGCAGTACATGCCTGACCCAGATCTTGCGGAGATCGCCCGACTTATCTCCCAGGACCCAGGCATTGCCGGAGCCTTGCTGAAGATCGTCAACTCCAGCTACTTCGGTTTGAGTAACCGTATTTCTTCGATTCCGCGTGCTGTAAATCTGCTAGGTAGCCGCTCGGTGATCAACATGGTCAACGGCCTTTCTATCCGAGGCGGAATGAACGATGAATCTATCGTGACACTCAATCGCTTCTGGGACACCGCGCAGGACATAGCCATGACATGTCTAGCGCTGGCCAAACGTTTAGGTTCTCAGGCGGTAGACGAGGCTTACGCACTCGGGCTGTTTCATGATTGTGGCGTGCCGTTGATGTATAAGAAATTTCCTAACTACATGACAGTTCTGGAACAGGGGTACGCAGGCGTGAACCAGCAGCAGCGGGTGGTTGACGTCGAAAACAAAGCCTTCAACACAAACCATGCGGTGGTAGGTTACTACACGGCCAAAGCGTGGCGCTTGCCAGAACACATGGCAACAACCATCGCCCGTCACCACAACGCTTATGCGGTCTTCAGCGATGACTCGGCGCAACATAACCAAGTTAAGAACTTGCTCTCTATCCTGAAAATGGCCGAGCACATTTGCGAGTCCTACCGAGTGCTGGGCAAAGAAACTGCGGACCATGAATGGAACATCATTAGCCATCAAGTGCTCGACTATGTCGGCTTATCCGAATACGATTTCCAAGAGTTGAAAGCAAACATTCGAGAAATGGGCGCAGCGTAAGGAGATGGGCTCAGTCAGTAATCGGGGTTATACTTGGCGAGGCTGATATATTATATTAGTTAAGGAGCACTCATGAGTGCTCATCCTTAAAGCGCATCGCTGCTGGGATAGTTCCTCGACCGGCACGGATAATGTGGGAGGTGAGAGCATGACATTCGTAGAACTTATATTGATGCTGATGGTTTCGGTAACGATGCTAATCGCTGAAAATAAAGCGCTTTAAAGCTTAGAGACTGGAGATATACAGGTCAGTAGTAGATCTCAAGACTCCGTTCCGTGCTTGCTAAAGATATCTTACTCACTACATGCTTAACCTTCAGATATTCATCAAGGTAAATGATTTTCAATTTTTTATTGAGGGTTTACTGCTTACTGCGGGCTTGTTGAGCTTGGAAATAAACGTGACGATATGCTTTCAGCTCCTCTAGCGCGGAGGCATTATTGGCTATGCAATGCCTGAGTTGTACTATCGAAAGTTGAGTGCTGGTGTAATAATGGTAGGGTGGCGACGGGCTTTCAGCGGAGGGCGATGAGGTAAGATGCCTTATCTGTATAGTCAGTTGATCTATCTTAAGCTTGAGAGCTTCTATCAGCGCATTGGACTCCTTCTGGCTAAACGTTGCAAATCTAAGCCCCGCCATAGACTCTTTTTCTTTAATTAATGGGGCTGCCTTTGGTGCGAGCAACAAGGCCGCTAAAGTCCTTGCCGAAAAATGCGTCGCATAGCACTCGTTGATCAGAGCATCCATGACCTTAACCTTTTCATCTAAATCTGTTTGCTGGGGAATCGATAATTTCATAAAATCGCAACTCGAAAATTTAAAAAAAACAGATGTTGATGATGGGGTTTAGAATGTAATTTGTGTTGATTTTTTTGTGCTATCTATTCGAATTGAGCGGGTGTGGCTCCTGGACAGACGGGCTGACTCATATATAGGTGCGATGAGTTTTTTACTAGATACTTAAATCCAGATGATTGCTTTATGCCTATTCATGCAGTTCAAATCGATCCGTTTGAGCGGTATTTTTTAAAAACGAAGCGAGCAACTATTTTTTTGATTTTTATTGGGCTTTCGAGTATTGGCTTGGCAAAGCACAGCCTGCAACTTGTTGTACCGCTCGGCATGTGTATCTAATGCGCTCAGCCACTCATCGCTATCGAATGGGATGCCAATACATACAAGTTTCATTATTTCCGATTGGGCACTGTCTAAATCAACCAGAGCGTAGTGCAGTGCTATTCTCAAATCATCATTTTTCTTCATTCGAATTCCTCTTGAAAAAAACCTATCTGCTAAAACAACGCAATCCAACCGGGCATTTTTTCTATTCAATATACCGGATGAGTAAAGGGGGGGAGAGGGCGCATCTTATTTTTATCTAAAAAAGATTCGTTTTTTTTTATTTTTCTTTCGTTTTTTTGTTTTTCGATCAAGAGAAATCAGTGAAATCCATAGGCTATAGGACAGGCTCAATGCCTTCTTGGATGACAGGTTATGAATACTTCGCTCGATATGGTACCGCGGCCAGCAGAACGACATAGGTGCCATGCTACTAGCATCAATTAGCATACTTTACGCCTACGATATCTTCACAGCGGTGAAAATGCTCAACCTCGACTTTGACCCTGTACCCGACATTGCCTGCCCGCGAGAACAGACACGCTTCAAGTTCCAGGACTGCTGCGTAAACCCGGCGTGAGCGTCCGTCGCGACCTCCTCCTGAACGAGCGTTGATCACCTAGGGGCGATAGGAAGGGGGGGCCGGACGTTCGCTTGAGTAGACGTTTGGCACGCAGCAGTGTTTATGACCCGCATCANNCTCCCCGACACGTCGGCAACCCTTTCCAAAGGAGTAGCGTGTATCTCACAAAGCATAATAAATACGTGGAAGAAGACAAATACAGCTGCGGCACAGCCCGCCGCCATCCCATCGCCCCATTGCTACCCGATGATGTCTTCGATTTTCTGGTTGTAGTCCCCAGCACCAGGTTGCAAACAAACTCCTTGTCCCACTGCTACGGCTCGCCGACATCACGGCTACGCCTTCGAAAGCCAATGATCGAGAAACACGACCAAAGAGACTTTTATAGCGATAAGTGCCTTTTTTTGTTTTTTTGATACCTTTTAGTTATTTTTGATTTCAATAATCAGACGCAGATAGCCGGGGCGAGAAGGCTTAAGTTAATTCCAAAAAGATATTTATTTGTTCTTTTTAAGATCGATTAGCTTTATGTCTCTGGAAAGCGTTGTGCTCCCTGCGCGGCGCTTTTTTTGCTTCAGGCGACGGTGTTCGGATCATGACCTGAGGCTCAGCCAATTTTCTACTCTGGGGCGAGCGCGTTGCCCGCATCCAGGGGTCGCTTGCCCGGAGCTCCTGTGATACTTATTCAAACCTCTTTGGCAACTGCCCGGATCGACTCATCTCAACAGCGTGCGCAACCCTCCAGCGATCATGCCATTGAGGCCGATGTTGTTCTTGAGTTGCGAGACGTCACCAAAGCCTATCTACGCAAAGATTCGTCAGTGCTGCCGGCCGTCAGCAATGTCAGTTTGGAGGTGCGCCGCGGTGAAGTTCTGTGCCTGATGGGCACATCAGGAAGCGGGAAATCCACTCTGCTGCGGCATATCAATCGCTTGATTGAGCCCTCGAGTGGCGAGGTCTTGATCGAAGGGCAGGCCATCAGCGGTTTGAGCCACAAAGCTTTGCGCGACTTGCGATCGCGCCGCATCGGGATGGTGTTCCAGCATTTTGGCCTGTTGCCCCATCGTACGGTGCTGGACAACGTCGCGCTGCCCCTCGAGTTGCGTGGTGAACCCGAGTCGATTCGTCATGCGGCAGCTATTGTGCAGTTGCAGGCGGTAGGTCTCGAGGGGTGGGGCGAACATTATCCCCATGAGTTGTCCGGTGGCATGCAGCAACGGGTTGGCCTGGCACGCGCATTGGTGACTGATCCCGACATTCTACTGATGGACGAGCCGTTCAGTGCGCTGGATCCGACCATTCGACGCGATCTGCAAAGTCATTTCCTGGCACTGGTGCGTGAGCGCGGTATCAGCACATTGCTGGTCACCCATGACCCGGCCGAAGCCATACGCCTCGCTGACCGCATCGCAGTGCTGCGCCGAGGACGGCTGGTGCAATTGGGCACGCCCAAACAGTTGCTCGAGCATCCGGTTGACGCCGAAGTTGCCGACTTTTTCCGGGACTTCAGTCCAACCCCTACACCTCTGCACAGCGTCGACAGCGTTGGCCTTCAGCCCCCCGAAACCGCTCCTCGTGGGCCGCACGTCCGCCCCGGCTTGCGCGGGTGGCAGGCATTGTTGCTGGGACCTGCGGCGCTTGCTGCGCGAGGCAGGGGCGGTTTGTTTTGGCTCGGCTTCGCCGTTGAACTCGCAGCGCTAGCGGCATTGGCCCAGGGCATTGCCAGTTCATCATGGCTAGCGATCCTGGCGGCGGTGATGGTGTTCGCGGCCAGTCGTTTCACAGCGTTCTCGTTGAGCCGCCAGCCTGTGCTGCGCAACGTATCGGGTTGGGGGCTGCCTTTGGCTGTGCTGGTGGTCAGTCAGGCACTGGTGATCTGGCGCGTCGTCACACCTGACGCCACCGGTGTGCTGCTGCAGTTCCCGGCCAATCGCCAGGCCTTGCTGCTGGCGGCACAGAGCATTGATGAATTCATTGGCTGGTCGCAGGTGACGTTCGAGGGCGCATTCGTCGGCGTGATCGTTGCCGTTCGCACCGTCATCGAAGGCATTGAAAACCTCCTAGGTTGGTTGCCATGGCCGGTTTCGGCACTGGCGCTGGTGTTTCTGGCGTGGCGTTCAGCTGGCTTGGCGCTGGCACTGACCAGCAGCGCAGCCTTGTTGTACATCGGCCTGTTTGGCTTTTGGGAGCGAACCATTGCCACGCTGGCGCTGGTCGGTTCTTCGGTACTGATTGCCCTGGTCATTGGCGTACCCACCGGCATCCTGCTGGCGAAGCGTCCGCTTGTACGGCGGGTGATTACGCCCCTGCTGGACGTCATGCAGACCCTGCCGACGTTTGTGTACCTGATTCCT
>CXWL01002715.1_pt2 | contig 34681 bp, 33 predicted proteins | sample 590931 | NCBI WGS metagenome assembly CXWL01 (sample SAMEA3498368, study PRJEB10139) | groundwater metagenome | biome: water well; material: biofilm material | place: Germany | collected 2015-04-27
TTCGAACACGCCGTACGGCGCATGGTGCTTGCGTCCGACACGGACGTTCCACACCTGGCCGCCCGGATTCACCTGCTCGATGAGCTGGGTGATCTTCACATCATAGAACTGTGGGTACCCGCCGTACGGCTTGGTTTCCACGTTGTTCCACCACATGTATTCCTGACCCTTCGAGAAGAGCCAGGTCGACTTGTCTGCCATCGAACAGGTCTGACAGGCCAAGCACCGGTTGATGTTGAACACAAAGGCAAACTGCCACTTCGGATGCCGCTCCTCGTAGGGATACAGCATCTTCCGTCCCAGTTGCCAGTTATAGACTTCAGGCATTGTCAATCCTCCTTCTGGTCATGATCAGTTAGTTCGTGATTCTCATCAGCTAGACATCGTGTTCAAGCTGCAAGCTACTTATGTTCTTACACCTTGATCTTGATGTGTTCGCCCTTGAGCCACTTGATCATGAACTCGTTCTCTTGGCCCGGCGTAAATCCGGTCCGGACCGGCTCCCATGGACCACGAGCGCCGATGCCGCCGTCTTCCGCCTTGGTGATGCGGATGAGACATTCCTTCGGCACCGTGTTGATCGCATGGTGGTCGACCTGATAGCCCCACTTGAACTTCCAGGCGATCGCATGTTTGCCCGGCAACGAGTCAGTCTGGTGCATCGGCATCAACCAGTTTCTGGTAAAGGACTGTTGGGCCCCGTACCGGAAGTTGGACTGATAACCGGTGTCCACCGCGATGGCGCGTCCGTCTGGGCGCGTCTCGTGGCCTTTGACCGACTTCGGCGTGGCCACGTACGGTGCGTGCTTCGACATCGTCACGTGGTACGGATAGGCCGGGTTGTACTTCGCGCGGATCATGAGGCGCGCCACCTTATAGTACGGATCCGANNGCCTGCGGGTTGATGTGCAACTGGTGTTCGCCGACACCAGGCGTCCGCTTGTCCATGCGGTACGGATCGCCGAAGTTCGACTCATAAATCTGCACCCAGTCGTTCACCGACCATTGGCTATGCACCCGATGCCGGGTCTTGGGAGTCACGCAGTAGAACTGGTACCCCTTCTCCCACAACGGGTTGCTGTGCCGCTTGATTTCCTGCCACGGCAACTTGATGTTACGCACCGTCTTGTCGTCATGGTGCTGCGCCGTGATCGGAATACCGTAGTCGTCCGGACGGACGTACGGGTTGCTCGTCATGATGGCGTTCGGCAGATACGGCGTCGCTTCCGTTCCCTCACGGTGAGAGATGAAGTTTTCTCCGTATTCGATCGCCTCTGGCTCAGTCCGGTAATTTTCGTACCGGCCAGTCCGCGTCCACATGGGCTTCGACTCGTTGGTCTCTTCCCAGAATGGCGTACGCGGATAGGTCCGAACCATGACCATCCAGCCCTTCTCTGACTTCAGCATGACGTCCGCGCTGTAGCCGTAGAACGTGCTGGAGGCATCGAGCATGCGCTGCGCATAAACGTCCACGCGGTTTTCGTAGACGAACTTGAAGTAATCGCGCATACGCTTGTCACCGGTCATGTCCGACAACTTGGCCGCNNAAGGCGATATCGTTGTGGTTCACGTCCGAGGTCATCTCGATGTCCTGCGTGATCAGGGTCTCGATGTTCGGATCGACGTTACGCACCATGTCATAATGGTGTTTGGCGTTGTTCAGCACGTTCACGTTGACCACCCAACGGAACTTGCTCGGGGTTGGCATGTGCGTCTTACCCGTGAACACCTTGCGCCCGTACTTCGGGGTGCTGACGATCAGGGCGGTGTCGCCGTGGTTCCAGTAACCGACTTCCTCGCCGTAGTAATACGACTTGGTCTTGATTTCCTTACCGTGCGCGTTTGGGTCCAACGTGATGTTGAATGGATCCTCACCCGTGTGCACGGCAATACCAGCACCGGACCAGGGCGTTGCCGTCCAGGTTCCAGCCTTGTAGTTACCGGCCCAGGTATGCTGCCCGGTGCCGAACTTCCCGACGTTGCCGGTGACGATGAGCACCATCGCCGCGCCACGGGAGTTGATGGTCTGATGGAAATAGTGGTTCGTTCCTTCGCCGTTATGGATGGCGGCAGGNNACCGGCATCGCGTCGATTTCACGGCCATTGAGCAACTTCACCCGGTAGGTCCCGGTGAGGGCCGCGTCAATACCGCTGTTCTGATAGTGCCAGCCGACCTGCTCACGATGGAGCGGCACAGCCGCCTTCTTGTTCAGATCCCAGACCATCATCCCGCCAAGCCGCTCGACCTGCTCAGGCTTCAAGGACTGGACCCGGCCTGAATAGCTCTTCGAGAAGTCCGGGAACTTATAATCCGCTACCACGTCGCGCGGATCCAGGAACTGCAAGGTGTCCGTGCGGACCAGCATGGGGGAATCGGTATACCCCTTCAGGAAGTCCACGTCGTGCATGTTCTCATCGACGATGATCTTCATGGCGCCCAAGAAAATGGCGCCGTCCGACGCGGGCCGTAAGGGCATCCAGTAGTCGGCACGATAGGCGGTGGGGTTATACTCCGGCGTGATGACCACGACCCGGGCGCCCCGTTCGATACATTCCAACTTCCAGTGCGCTTCCGGCATCTTGTTTTCGACGAAGTTCTTACCCCAGCTGGTGTTCAGCTTGGAGAAGCGCATGTCGGAAAGGTCGATGTCGGAACCCTGGGCGCCGCACCACCAGGGGTGGGCGGGGTTCTGGTCGCCGTGCCAGGTGTAGTTCGACCAATAACGGCCGCCCTGTGCCTGATCTGGGCTGACTTTGCGAATCCAGGTGTCCAGCAACGCGTTGACGCCGCCGTTCATTCTGGTGTTGCCCATCTTGCCGATGATGCCGAGGACCGGCATACCCGCGCGATGCTTGAAGGTACGGGTTCCCGCGCCCTTCATCATTTCGATCATTTCTGGCGCATAGCCCTGCTCACGTAAACGACGGGCACCGGCTTCACCGCTGTACCGCGTGGCAATGATGATCATCGCCTTGGCGGCATAGGTGAAGGCCGTGTCCCAGGACACACGCAGCATGTCGTCCAGGAAGCGGCTATCGAACTTATACTTGCGCTTCGTTTCAGGTGTCAGCTCCGGGGAGCCGGCATCCATCCATTCCTTCCAGCCCTTCCGCATCAAGGGACCCTTCAAGCGATAGGGGCCATAGACGCGGCGATGGAAGGTAAAGCCCTTCAAGCACATGCGCGGGTTGTGCGCGAACGTCCCGCGGTTGCCGTAGAGATCTTCATAGGTCTGGTGGTCGTAGTTCTGCTCGACCCGCATGACCACGCCGTTCCGGACGAAGGCCCGGATGCGGCAGGCGTGCGTGTCGTTCGGCGAACAACACCAGGTAAACGACGAATCGTAGCGATACTGGTCGTGATAGACCCGCTCCCAGGACCGATCCGGATAGTCTCCTAACGGGTTCCCGACTTCGATGACCGGCTGGAGCGCGGTCAACGCCAGGACTTTGTCCGCCACCGCCACTGCGGCGACCGTCCCCACGGAGACTTTTAAGAACTGCCTACGTGACAAAAACATGGGTAACACCTCCTAAGAGTTGAGGGCTTCAATAAGCCCACGCGACTTCATCGACGCACAGCGGAAATTTCAGACCACCCCCCTTCCTCAGAACGATGCAAGAAGGCAGAATAATCGAATAGTTTTCGACCGACGTATCAGCCGAACTTGTCGATTTATTATGAATGCCAGGCATCATGGGCCTCCTAAGTTCGCAATATTTGAACCAAACTCTGAAAACAATTCGCCTGAAGAAAATCAGTATAAGTTTATGAAAAACAACATAAATATTACATTTTACTAGCTATTTAAATCGCGACAAATCTTCGCATGTGGGTACTTGCCGTATCACCTTCTCCAATGCGAGCCACCAACATATATTAAGCCTCAACAAATCAATGCCTTGTGTAAATCAATCGAGCGTTACCTTTTGGTAGCACTTCGGGGCGATTGTAACGAAGGTAACGGAGTAAGAATGATGTTGTTCTGGTCGCTTGACAGTCTCGTTCCTACTCAGTAGAATCCCACCCCTTGNNAGTTCAAATCTCGTTTCCCGCTCCAATTTTACTGTCGGTCACGTTTCAGATACTTCCTCAAAGGCGTTCCATCAATAGATGCTCAGGCCTCAACACCCCTTCTTTTTCACAATTCTCTGATAGACCTAACTCTCCGTCGAAACTATCCAACAGCCTGCCGACACAGGTACCGCTTCGCTGTTTTACCGATGTACCATGAGGTCATCCCAGATGAGGGAGCGCAGGACGTCCAGCAGGCGGGCATGTACTTACCGTGAGGGAACGTGTAATGGACACANNTTTTTAGTGGATTGTACGCAGGAGGGATTGCAGTCGTCCTACCTGTTCGACTGCGCGGGAAAGCTCTTCCGGTAGGAGAGGGATGCGACTAAATCGTCCCTGATAATAGAGGGCGGTCACGTCCGCCACCACAGGCCCGGCCGCCTCCCATTTCCGCTCCACCTGTCTGGAAAACTCAGCGGCGGTAACGGCTGGAAGCTTGGCCATGCCCTTCTTCTCCAACGTACGAAGCATGCGGGCATAGAGCTGTACGATCGCATGCTGTGAGGGCGCAATCGAGAGATGCATACTAGCCCAGAGGCCTATCCTGTCCCGGAGCATAAGTAGAAGCAAGGCCAAGCCGACCACCACCATTCCCGTAATAAGTTCCAACACCCCAGGCTGAACGATTCGGGACATGCGCGCCAGCCGATTGAGTACATGGCCTATTGGAACGCTCAACGCCGAAACCCAGCCACTCACTCTCTCACGCAATGCATCACTGCCTTCTCGAACTCCGTGAACAACTGCCAATTGATCCTTCCCGCTATAACGAACGAACAGACGATCCCACTGTAATCGAAAGGATTCCCCAAATCGTCGAATAGACTCCCATCGAGAGGTCCCAACCGCTGCACTGACGCTGGGTGTGGGATCCATCGTGATCCAGCCTGATTGCGGGAAGTAGACTTCAACCCAGGCATGCGCGTCCCGCTGGCGCACAGTGAAGTACCCTCCAAACTCGTTCCATTCTGTGGCCAGGAATCCCGTCACCAGTCGCGCGGGAATCCCTATCGTGCGTAGCATCATGACCATCGCAGTTGCGTAATGCTCGCAGTATCCCGTCTTGCGTATGAATAGAAATTCATCGAGCGGATGAGTCAGTGTTGCCGTATCGGCCTCAAGGCTGTACCGATAGTTTTCCAAAAGATGCTGCTGGATCGCNNTAGCGGGAACGAATTGAGTCGGGATAGGCCAGAGCCATCGCGGCCCGGTCGCCTGCGACGAGCTGCGGGACCTGAGAGGTGACGGAGTATCGGGAACGAGAAGAAGGAGAGAGAGGCAAGTGGAGGCCACTCATGCCATCGACCTGTACGGCGGGAAAATCGCCGCTCACAAGTTCCGCAAATGGGGCGGCAAACAGGACTGGGGTGTCGAGCGTTTCTAGCAGAATATCTTGACGGATCGGCACGGACAGGCTGTCCAGAAGACGGCTGCCAGCTGGACGAGCAAGGAACACCCCCTCCGCCACGAGACTCAATGAGCGGCGATGGGTTCCGCTATGGCTCCATGATCGTCCATTGTATTGATCGTAGGCGAGGCCTCGCAAGTAGAGGCGATCTTTCCCAATAGTGGGTTGGTCAGGCAATTCAACCCGCATGACGATCTGAGGATCCTGTTTGACCGACCCAATCGTCCCCAGGTCAACCCGATCGGAAAATCCCGTCGTCCGCAGAGCTTCTCCATGTGTTTTTTGTAATACGCCGGCCCCGATACGAGGGATCACAAAGAAAATGGCAACCGTCAGACCAACCGTCATGACGGCGGTTCCGTTCGTCAACCAAAAGAAGCAGTGAGTGATCCTGCTCGGGAATGTTGCGTGACAGGCTGCCATGCGCGTGGGTGTGACGACGGCAGAGGCTTCGACTGTTTCCTGGGTCAAGTGATACAGCAAGAGTGTCCAGACCGCCCCGAGCAGATACAGCAGAAAAATCGGCAGATACCACGCATCGGTTGTGAGTGCGGCAGAGGCCAGAATTGCCATGAGGCTGATGGCATAGAGGTGCCGGTAATCACACCGCTGTTGAAGGGTGAGCAACTTGATGCCCAGTAACATGACCAAGAAATGGATACCAGCCGGGAGAAGATCTTGCGATACTACCGTGAGATCGATCAGAAATATGACAAAGGCGCCGATCAACAGAACGTTCCAAATGGCTGGGGAGACAGTGACCCGTGCCATCGCCCGCCGAACGAAAGCAATCCCTCCCGCATCACACAACGTGACGATGAGGATGATCGCCGTCGGAAGGGCGATCCAGAGGGGGACACTTTGCGCAAACACCAGTCCGCTAAACGCGATGATGGCGAGGAGGATGGAGCTGAGCTTGAAGGCTTGATCAAAAGGCATGGGTTAATTCTTCAAGTTGCGCGGCATGGAGCACTCGATCGGCCTGTACCGTGCTTGTAGATGCTGCCTGCTCCGACCATGGGACAACCGCCACCGTGTAGCCTCGATCGGCTTCGTGGGGGAGCAATAGGTACTCGCCGTCCTGGTTGACCTCACTGGTTTCAGGTGCATGCCGTTCGCAAAGCGCCAACAGGCGTAGCATCGCAAAGAGGTGGGCGGATCCGGATCCGAGCCCCGAGTCCTCCCTCCCAACGATCAGTCGCACGGGGTAACTCCGTTCAGTCAGTTCCCAGAGGAGCGATGCGACGAATGTCACGCTTCGTTCGAATAGCGGTTCGCTTTCGTCGGGAGCCACGATCGAAAGAATGACCAGGATGCGACGCTGATCTTCCGCTTCGGTTTCCCGCACGATGAGCTGGGATGTGCGGGCCGTTGTCATCCAATGAATGGCTCGCGAGTCATCGCCCGGCTGATAGAGGCGTAAGTTGTAGAGTTGGGTCCCATGTCCTCGTCGTGAGAGAGACTCTCCTTGTCCTTCGCTAACCAATTCATCCATGAATCGCAGGGCGAGTGGCTTAATGGGAGGACTGACAAGCAGATGCGCTTCCGTTGCGTAAAACCCTTTCTTGAGAAATAACCCAAAAGGAAATAGCGTCTGCACACGGATGCCCTCGAACTTGATCCAGCCCCGTTTTGTCGCCAGCAATGGATAGGACAGGAGCATCGAGCTCTGTGCGGGGAGGAGGTGAATGGCGAGTCCTCGGTCGACATCCTGGCCTTCGACAACATCGAGCAAACGCAGGGAAAAGCTGGGCAGGTGCCGATGCCGGTTGGCAACTGAGAGCGTGAGGGTAGTTGGCTCATTGGCCATGATGAGATCTGGCACATGTCTGTGAATTTCCAATCGGCGAAGACAATGCTCAGAGAGCAGTCCTGATATCACGATGAGGCTGAGCATCATCGCCAGAAGTAAATAAAATAGATTGTTCCCGGTGTTAATGGCGGCAAGCCCGATCCCGAATGTAAACAGAAGAAACCTGGTCCCTTCGGGCGTAAGACGAATTGACCTCCGACGGGACAGATCTCGCAGAGACGAGAAAACCGAAAAAACACGGAGGATGAGAAGTGGGTGCTTCACGCGGGACTTCATCCAGTTGGCCGAGGCGCCCATCCGTGACAGGCTAGACGGGGACGGAAACGGTCTCAACAATGTCGAGGACCATGCGTTCTGCCTGTTCGAAGCTCTGGGTCCGCATCCCATGGGTCCGATTTAGCATGACACGGTGGGACAACACGATCGGCGCCAGCTCCTTGATGTCGTCGGGAAGGCAATAGTCGCGTCCCCGGACGACCGCCAGTGCCTTGGCAGCCTTGCTCAGCGCTAGCGCGCCACGGGTACTAACGCCCAGAGAAAGAAGTTCACTCTGGCGGGTCGCTTGCACAATCGCGAGTAGATAGTCCGTCAAGCTCTCTTCCATATGCACCTGATCGACGCGGGCCTGCAATGCCAATACTTCGTGAGCCGTCAACACCGCTTCCAAGGCTTCAGCCGGATGCAACGAATGTGGACGATCGAGCACCTTCCGCTCTTCCTCCAGCGAGGGGTACCCGATAGAGAGGCGCATCAGAAACCGGTCGAGTTGAGATTCCGGAAGGGGAAATGTCCCATGATATTCGGCGGGGTTCTGCGTCGCGATGACCATAAAGGGCTGCTCAAGCGGATGGGTCTGATTATCGACGGAAATCTGTGCCTCACTCATCGCTTCCAGAAGACTGCTCTGAGTCTTCGGCGTGGTGCGATTGATCTCGTCTGCCAGTACAACATTGGCAAAGATTGGACCCGGTATGAACTCGAACCCCTGTTTTTGCCGATTGAACATGGAGACGCCGACGATGTCGGAGGGCAAGAGATCGCTGGTGAATTGAATGCGCTTGAACGAACAGTCGAGTGACCTGGCCAAGCTATGTGCCAGCGTGGTTTTACCGACCCCCGGCACATCTTCGAGCAGAAGATGGCCTCGAGCCAGAAGACAGACCACCGCCATTTCAATCACATGGGCCTTCCCCTTGATGACCAGCCCAATATTGTCCTGGATCGCCCGGATGGTGTGAGCTGAACTCATGTTGAGATTAGTGGTCCTGGTGATTCAGGCGTGCATGGTGATCTGGCACGATCGAAGTCTAACAAAGGGTCTGGAGACGGTCAATTTTCACGTGAGTTTTTGCATCGACTGGTCTGGAGCCGTTGATGCATAAGGATTTGCTGAGGCAGGCTGCTCTTTTACCGGTCTATTCCGGCACGAGGATGAGCATCCAGGGAGGGGTTTCCTCAACCATGTCAGAAAACCGCCGGGCGGTACTACTGGAAGGGATGCCTGGGAAGACGGCTCCACGGCGAATCTGAACGGAGCGGAAACGATAGGTCGGGCCCTGCATCGGGAGAAGGGGGAGCACGCGTGGAATCTGCCTGCGTAACGGGCTGCAATCTGCCAGGTTCAGAGTCTCGCCTTGCGCAAGGTTCGAGAGCCGCTCGAAGATCTCACCGAAAATCGTCGGGAGATTCGCTGCTGTGAAGGGCTGATTGTCCGGTCGATAGCGGGCCTCGTCGAGAAGTTGTGCGAGGACTTCCCAGAAGACCTGGGTATCCACGGCTCCAAGGACACAGAGGAGGCCTCGGCGCGATAGTAGATCGAGCAGAGCAAGGGGGCCTCGAATCTCAAACTTCCAAGGCGGAAAGAGCAGTGCACGGTCCCCATGCTGAACCTCCAGTGCCTGTTCGCCTGCATATTGGGTCTTCCGGAATGCGCCTTTGGTTCGATGGAGTTCTTGCGCGATGATCTGATCGGACAATCTGGTCGGTTCATAGGCAAATGTGGGGGTCGCGGGAGCCCAACAGGTTGCGATTGTATAGCGCGGTGCGAGCTTCCCGGCTTGATCCAGGGTACTCAAATCAAACATGTCGTGGTTTCCGAAGAATTGAAACGAGAGCCCGGTCCTGGACCGCAAGCCGTTGAGTCGCTCGCGTTCTGGATGGAGTGGACCACCCAGCTGTGAGCCTGGCTGAAGCCGATCAAGTGCATGGAGAATCAACTCGCGCTGTCGCTGTTGAAGGGGCGCCACATATTGCTCAACCAATTCGGTGGCAAACGAGAGGTCGCCAGCGCCCACATCGAGCAGGGACGCCACATCCGCATCGAGCAACAAGTCGAAGGGATTTTCGTGGGAATGAACGAATGCGTCAATCTCCTCGCTCCGCAGGGAGGTCATTGGCCATTGGGACGTCGGACCCTCAATAACACCGAGCCATACACACAACGCCCGCACGGCTTTTGTCGGGGGTAAGCCTGTGAGTTCCTTCAGTCGGGGGCCTGGAAGATCCTGAATCCGTGCGGCTTCTGCATTTCCTAGCGCCACGGTAATGGCGTCACGGATGGTGACAGACAGATCTGCACGATGGGCTTCCTCAATCAACCGCTTCAACGTCACCGTGAGTCGGCTCGCCTCAACAAGTTTGCGTGAGGCCTCCCACTCCTTCTCTCGTTCCTGCAAGAGCTGTGTGACCTGTGAACGGAAGTCTGCAAGGACCTGTGCGGTGGAATTCATGAGTCGGTTGGTGCGAGGTTCCTGTTGGTAGATCAGTCGATGTTCAGCCGGCGAATGTCTGTCAGCATAACGACCTGGGCCATGAGCGTCAAGGATCACGTCTTGCCGCATCGCGAGACCTATGTTAGGTAGAGATCATGCGCAACACTGCCGTACCGTTCGCGAGGCACGCGATCTTTGCTATGTGCCAACTGCTATTGGTCGTTGGGTCCTTGTGGGGCTCCGTGGCCTGCACGAGTGGAGGCGGCGCAGTATCTTCAATCTCCTCGCACGATAACCACCGTACTCCGTTCCAGGAATGGCAGATCATCGACACGGCGACGGGGCAACCGGTCTCTCTCGACCAGTGGACCTCGCTGTTGCTGCAGCAGGACATCATCTATCTGGGCGAGGAACATCACAATCGATTTCACATTGATGCAGCAATAACGCTGCTGCGGAAGGTGACGGCCGGGGGGCGCACGCCGGTCCTGGCCATGGAAATGTTCGGCTGGGACGGCCAAGCAGCATTGGATCAGTATATTTCCGGTTCCGAATCGACCAGACAGGAATTCCTCGAGGCTGTCCGGTGGAAGCAAAACTGGGGCGGCTCTTACGAGGACTACGAGCCATTGATCCTGTTAGCAAAGGAGCAACATTGGACGGTTCGGGCCATGAATCCCCCAAAGGCATTGGTCCGAAGCGTCGCGCAACATGGATTGGCTCAGGCACAATCTGATCCGGTCATGACGGAATGGGGCATGAAGGGCGAAGCCATCGTCGATGATCCGGTCTACCGAGCCCGCATACTCGAACAACTCCAGGCCTGTCATGGCGGCGGGAATGATAGACTCTATCAAACAATGTATGAAGCCTCCATGGTCCGAGACGAAGCAATGGCCAAGACCTTAGTCAGTCGCTTCAACCAGATTCGCGCAGGGACTGATGTGATGGCCGGACCGCTGGTGAGCTATACAGGAGGTGGACATATTCAGTATAACCTTCCGGTTCCGAAACGAGTGGTCCGCCGCCTGACTAATCCAGTCCGCCAGATGAGCATCTACATGACATCGTTTGAGGTGGGCCGTATCGAGGAACTACAAGAGATGATCCGTGAAAAGATTGCCGATTATCTCTGGCTGACTCCTGTCAGTAGCCAGGGGCCGCCCCGCCGATGCCGATAGAAGCATGAGTCGTGAGTGGCACCGAACACTTCGTACGGGTCGCCGCTCATATATATAAGGAGAAGTGATGTCTGAAAAACCAGTGATTGCCCAGCGAACTCCCTGCACGTTAGAAGTTGGCCCGGGAACCGTCTATTGGTGTAAATGTGGTCGCTCGAAGACGCAACCATTTTGCGATGGATCCCATACGGGGACTGAATTCTCACCGATGGAAGTCCATTTCGAAGAAAAAAAACGGGTCTCGCTCTGTGGCTGTAAGCACACGAAGAAGCCTCCCTTCTGCGATGGCTCCCACTCGAAGATCTAACGAGTCGCCCTTCGTCTGACGTGAGACTGCACGATCTGATTTCGGAGGATGGCGCGTTGGTGACGACGGAGCATCTCGAGGCATCATGACTCCCGGTGAAAAACCGACGAACTCTTGACAGTTTAGTCAACCCGTCTCAGACTACGCCGGAACATCAGTTGGAGTCGTTCGCGATTGGGAACACAGCGCATGCGAAATAAGATCCCCTGCTCTGCTGAGCGGTTAAGCCTCCTGGATCCTCCCATGATCCAGGCAGTGGTCGATCGTAATGCCTTTCACATCGGCAGTCAGTACCTCTCCGAGAATCGCGTTCGGATCGTCGAGGCCGATGACGCGCAGATTTCGTCCGCCGTTATTGGAAATTCCGGCCTCTACGAACAGACGATCCGTCTCAAGGAGGGGCACCTCATTTCTAAATGTAGTTGTTCTCTCCCCGAAGAGCCCATGTGCCGCCATTGCATCGCGGTTCTGCTGGAGTATCATCGGTGGGCGCAACCAAGGAACGGTCAACAAAAGAAGACGAAGCCATCCGCGGCCCCGCAGCCGGCACAGGCCCCCCCGACTAACAATGGTGCGGCTGCACCAACACCAACCGCCGCCGCGATGACGACAGACTTTAAGTTGGGAGAGGTGATGGCCTTCATTGAGTGGCTTCAGCCCACGATCAAGGCGTTGGAGCGAGGCCAGCCATTGCCTGACTCACCAAAACTCGGTGGCGAACTGGCTCCCTGGACTCAAGCCATTCGAAATTTAGAAGAGCGCCGCCGTGAGAGCGAAGATGTGCGGATCAACCTGGAATCCGACATGCGGGACCGAGAGGCCTACGTCGGGCGCCTGACGCAACAGCTGCAAGCCTCCATGGAAGAGATCAAGGCCTCCCAAGCCAGCACTCAAAGCCTGCAGCAAGAGCTATCAGCTTGCAAGGAGATGCTGGCGAAGGTTTCTGAGGTGGCGTCCGAGGTCGGGAGTTACGACAGTCAACTGAAGTCTCTGGCAGGTGAGGTCTTATCAAAAGGGGCGCAGCTCGACAAGCTGGCCAATTCATTCAGGGAAGTCTCCACGGCATTGAAAGCGCTGACCAAGCCCTCCGGCACCTCCTAGCCCATACCGTTTCGCACCCTCCCCGATCCTCCACCCTAGTTACCAAAACCATTGCGAATTGCCTGCCAATTTCAGTATAATGCGGCCCTTGTTCGTCTAATTGATGAAGGGAGGGTCGAGTGATGAAAAAGATCGGCGCAGAGGTTCTCGCAGCGGCTGGCATGGTTCTGTTGACTGGTGTCACCTATGTTCTAGCAAATGAACCGCACGGTGAGGGCGCACCAGACTATAGCGGGGTGACCAGTATCTATTACACATTGATCGGGCTGATCCTAGCCTATGGCTTCTACGACTCCTTCCTCAAGAAGTCCTAATCCATACTCAGATCAATTGAGTTCGGTCCCTGCCCGATGAGATTTTTATTGGGCAGGGACTTTTCTCCCCCTACTTTCCTCTTCATGAGCCCCAGTCACCGGTTCCGCTGGAGTAATGGCTCAAGCGCTGGGAATATTTTCTCAATAATTATGCGATAGCCCTCTCCCGTCGGATGAATACCGTCTGCTTGATTGAGCAGGGAGGAGCCTGCCACACCATCGAGAAAGAATGGAATCATCGTGAGGTGATATTGATTCGCCAGTGCGCCATAGAGCGCCTCGAACCCTGCGGTATACTCTATGCCATAGTTGGGAGGGAGCTTCATCCCGGCTAACACAACCGTAACCGACGACTGTTGAAGTTGCTGAATGATCCGCTCAAGGTTGTCCTTTGTCTCTTGAAGACTGAGGCCACGAAGCCCGTCATTGGCGCCTAACTCTACAATGACGATCGAAGGCTTGCTCTTCAGGACCCAGGGTATCCTCCTCAGTCCACCAGCCGTCGTCTCACCACTGACTCCCGCATTGATGACCCGATAGGGATAACCAACCACGTCGAGCTTCTGCTGTAGTTGAGCGGGGTAGGATTCATGCTGTGCCACACCCAAGCCGGCCGTCAGGCTGTTGCCGAAGGCGACAATCCGTAGCCGTTCGGCAGAGGTTTGGGCCTTCGGTCGACCAGGCTGTGCCGTAACGTCAATTCCCAGCTGTTGCCCAACACCTTCGCGAGGAGCACTTGAAGAGGGAGGAGAGGGCGCATTGGCGCGGTCACAGCCGGAGAAGACGATGAGGGAGAGGCAGAATAATAGTTTTGTGAGCAGCCATAAGTGACGCATATTTGTTGAGTATAATATAGGCTTTACGCAGACGATACGGTAGGAGCCTGACGATCATGATCACTCTCGATCACCTCACGATGCGCTTGGCCGGCGGCGGTCATCAGATCACGATCCTCGATGATATCACCGTTGCAATCCCTGACAAGCAACGCGTGGCTATCATCGGTCCATCGGGAAGCGGCAAGTCCACCTTGCTAGGCCTCATCGCGGGGCTGGATCAGCCAACGTCCGGATCCATCACGATAGACGGAGTCGAGATCTCTACAATGCGAGAGAACGCCTTGGCGCGATATCGCCGCGATCACATCGGTTATATCTTCCAATCCTTTCACCTCATTCCCACCCTCACGGCCCTGGAAAATGTCCTGGTGCCATTAGAGTTAGCCGGGATACGTGGAGCGCAGGCTCGTGCCACGGACCTGTTGGGAGCTGTTGGTCTTGCTGGCCGCTTGTCTCATTATCCCGTCCAACTGTCGGGGGGCGAACAGCAACGGGTGGCTGTGGCCAGAGCGTTCGCCTGTCGTCCACCGATTCTGTTAGCGGACGAGCCAACCGGCAACTTGGATTCGGCCACAGGGCAACACATCATGAGTCTGCTCCTGTCGCTCCATCGCGATTTCGGCACCACCCTCGTCCTCGTCACGCATGATCGAGCCATGGCCTCCTCGATGGAACGAATCATTGCGTTGCGCGACGGCCGCATCGAATCCGATAGCCTCAATGACTCAGCCCCTCAGATCGCAGAGTCACCACGGTGAACCCCTTCATCTTCAGCATGGCCTGGCGGGAAACTAGAGGCGCCTGGCGCCACTTTCTCTATTTCTTCGCTTGCATTGCGATCGGCGTCGGGGCCTTGGTCGGGATATCGTTGTTTGGCATGAACGTCGATCGCGCCGTCACGAAAGAAGCGCGCGGTCTCTTAGGTGGCGATCTCGAGATTCGCCTGACACATCCCCTGAGTCTTGCCGGACAAACTGTAATGGACTCGCTGGGCGAGCGAAACATGGTCTTCACCCATGTGAGCGAACTCATCGCGATGGCTGCGCGCACAACTCAACCGCCCTCCGAGGCTCAATCAACTCAGATCATCGAACTCAAAGCAATCGAATCGGCCTATCCCCTGTACGGAGCGATCCGGCTCGACCCGGCACAATCGCTCGATGTCCTGCTCCACCCGGATGAACTTCGCTGTGGCGGACATGCCTGCTTTGGGGTCGTGGTGCAGGAGTCGTTGCTGATCCGGATGGGCCTCTCCGTGGGAGATCATTTCAAGATCGGTCACGTGAGGTTTTTAATTACCGGCATCGTCCGGACCGAGCCGGATCGAATGGCCAATGCGTTCAGCCTAGGCCCACGGGTGATGATTACCCAGGAGGGACTACGGGCCGCAGAACTGATCAAGCCGGGGAGCCGGGTACGAGAGCGGTATCTCGTGAAGATACCACCCGACATGCCGATGGAGCCGCTCCTCACTGAACTGCGTGGTCGGCTGACGACAGATTCCGTGCGCATATCTAGCTATCGCGCGGCCCAGCCACAGTTGAGGCAATTCCTCGACCAGCTCTCCCGTTACCTCGGGCTGATTGGTCTCACGGCGCTATTCATCGGTGGACTGGGGGTCGGGACCTCGATTCACGCGTTCTTGCGCGACAAACTGCGAACGATCGCGATCTTGAAAGCGCTTGGCGCCGATTCAACCATGGTCGTCTCAACCTATGTGGTGCAAACGATCATCTTAGGATCCGTGGGGAGCTTCGCGGGAATCCTCTTGGGAATCGGACTTCAACGGGTACTCCCCCCTCTTATGGCCGGTCTATTTTCATCCGACCTCCTCGACCAATTGGGCGTCTCCTCAGAACTGTCGTGGTCCTCGTTATGGCCCTTGATGAAAGGGGCTACGCTGGGACTGTTGTCGACGCTACTGTTTACCCTGTGGCCTCTCTTGAAGACTCGAGACGTTCACCCTGGTGCGATCTTTCGGCGCGATGCTGAGCAGGCGACGGTCGAGCAGCAGACCGCTCCTGCACGATGGTGGGTGAGATGGGGACTAACCGACCGCGTAAATGTTGGCACGGCCGCAGGAATCATCCTCGGGCTCTGCGCGCTTTCAATATGGCAAGCAGGCTCATGGTCGATCGGGTTCTTGTTTCTCGGAGCATTGTTGTTCGCCATCGTCCTCCTCTTTGTCTGCGCGCGGATGTTCGTACGATTGCTGGGCTGGATGCCATTGCCTCGCATTTTGAGCCTTCGTTATGCCGTCGGCAATGTCGTACGGCCAGGAGGGCAGGCAGCCGGCATCATGGTCGCCATCGGTATCGGCGCCATGATGATTATTACGGTGACGTTAGTGGAGCAGGCCTTGCTTCACCAAGTGCAGGAGAGCCGACCGGCAGATGCCCCGACCTTCTTCTTTATCGATATTCAGCCTGATCAAGCACAGGAGTTCGTCTCGCTGGTGCATCGCCAGATCGGAGAGGTGATTCCTGAACTGACGCCACTGGTGCGTTCACGCCTTCACGCAATCAATGGGCACATCGTCACCGCGGAAGAGGGAATTCAGAAGGACGAGAAGCGATCGGAGGGGAAAGAAGAGCGGGGGAAACAATGGTACCTCACCAGGGAATATATATTGACCTTTCTCGAACAGCTCCCGAAAGATAATCGGCTCGTCAAAGGGGAATGGTGGAAACCTGGGCAAGTCTTCTCAACCCCTCACGTATCAGTAGAAGAAGAGGCCGCCATACACTTGGGTCTCGAGATTGGTTCATTCGTGGAACTCGATATTCAGGGGACCACCCTGTCGGCAGAAGTGAGCAGTATCCGAAAAGTCGAGTGGGGGAATTTCTCGACGAACTTCTACATGATCTTCTCCCCAGGCGCGCTCGAAGGGGCACCGTTTACCTATGTGGCGACGGTGCGGGTCTCGCCGGATCAAGAAGTGCCGCTGCAACAGGCCGTGGTCGCCTTATTTCCCAACGTCAGCGCGATTCATATCGGCGACGTACTCGACAGTTTTGCGCGAGTGCTCGATCGCCTGTCGCTGGCGATCAGGGCTGTCGCATTATTTTGCGTCGTGGCCGGCGGGTTGGTCATGGCGGCGGCGCTCGCCGCGACACGATATCGGCGTCTCTACGAATCGGTGATCCTGAAAGCGCTCGGCGCCACTCGCGGCCTGATAGGTCGTGCATTTGCCATCGAGTATGTCCTGTTAGGCACGGTGGCGGGGCTCATCGGTCTGTCGCTCGGGACAGTCTTGTCATGGGCGGTGTTGCGGTATCTGTTCGATCTCCCCTGGAGCCTGCATCCACGGGTGCTTGGCATCGGCCTCTTCCTGACCATGTTATTGACGCTGGTCGTAGGGTTTGCCAGCACCTATCGGATTCTAGGCCAGCGGCCGCTCGCCGTACTTCGACATGAGTAAGGTGCACCCAAGGGCATGTCTCTGTTGTTCGGGCACGCGTAGAGCAGGCCATCGAATCGGTTGGCTCGTGGATGAAGAAAACGTGCGAGAAATCAGACCGCGTAATCCGGCAGACGCAAGTCGAGAATACGACGGATACGGCGTTCCTCTGAATGGAGAAAGCCTGAAAACCGGAGGCCAACGCCATCGGCAAAGCGGGCGCGCACGATCGCTTCGTCGATCATGATAGGGAGATCATACTCACCAGACTGAAGCTCCAGCATCACGTGGCATCCCATCGGGAGTCGTTGATTCGTTCTGATACGGCATCCTCGCAGAGACAGATTCACCATGGTCCCTTCAACCACAACCCGTTGGGTCGGATCGTGAACGGGCCGAACCTGTGCTGGATATTGAACAGGGACACGCTCATAGTTTCGACGAGGGTTCGTTGTGAGCTTGCCGAGGAAGGTGGTAAACCGATGGGCACAGAGCTGACAGCGAAAGGGATAGATGGTCAAGGTGCTCAGGAGTCGTTCTGTGACTCCCGATCGAGGAGCCAATTTTGTTTTCGCGGTCCCGCACTTCGGACAGTTCGCAGTGCGCATGGTCGGTCAACACTCCCGTGATTCGCCGTTGGGAGACGATGATAGTCCATTCAACAAAGGAGATAGTGTACCGACACCTTCTGCACGCAACAAGCCCTCATTCGGGGGGGGGCGTGAGGCGAAGGTGGTCTCAGTCTATATCCTGTCAGCCCTGTAGCGAATGGGGCACAGCCGTCCCTGCCCCCTGCTCCCTCGCCTTTTACGATCGTTCATCAACGGCCTTGAGATACTGACGTAGCACGGCCCCATCCCGTTCCCGCACGTTTACCGTAACCCGTAGCTGCTCCAGGTACTGTTCCAAGGTTTTCCCACCGAGATCGATCTTCCGTGAGGCAAAGAACGCTCGCACGTCTCGTTCGAGTGTTAGGGTTGCGAGGTTGACAATCCCCCCACACATGCGACGCAGACCTTGCTTGGGAAATAGCTGGTCCATCTTCTCCCAGTTCGTTTTCACAAAGTCCCAGGCCAATTCTCTGCCATACACGTTGCCCAGGATGGCGCTGACGAGGAAAGGCGCATCTTGTGTGCGGATTTCTCCGCTAATGGTGCGGGCGAGAGTGCGTTCAAGCAATGCCGGAGACTGGAATCCCGCGAGCGAGAAGAGATAGCGCCGTTCTTCCTGAGGGGTGGAGGCAGCACGAAACCTGTCGTGAAATTCCTCGTACCTGGCTGCATCGCCTCTATGCGCGAGGATCGCCACGAGCGCTGGCACAACATTAGGATCAACCGCTACCGCATCCTGCCTGTACGCCACGTACAGTTCTGCTGCGCGAGCTTGAATCGCGGCATCGTTGCCAAGTTTTCCTAACGCCCCAACCAACTCACCCCGTAATTGCTTCGTCCCTTCGCTCTCGCCGTTCCGAGGGGCCCACCCCAAATCTGCCACGGCGGGACCGAGTCTCGCACGTACAAACGCTTCCAGGGCTGGTCGATCCTCTACTGCAATGATCTTGTTGAGGGATGAAAAGGAGTCTATCAAAACAGCCCAGACATTCTTGTCCCGCTCCGCAGTGAAACGGGCGGTCAGATCCAGATATTCCGCGAGGGGCATGAGACCTGCGACGGTCGTGGCCCAGGCATCGTTGATCAGATTGAAACGCTCGGTAGCGGCAAGCTGATCGAGGCCACCGCTCAAAAGACGACTGAGCAGATCCGGCGCATAGCGCACTCGATAGAATCCATGGCCCCCCTCATTCAGCAGCACAGATTCCCAGTCTTTCGGGAGGGGAATGGTCGTGTCTTGCTCCGTCAGGAGCATGCGGGTAGTACGGCTCTTACCGCCGACGGTGATGCGCAGCTGGAGGGGAATCTGCCATCGCTGGCCCGATGATGGACTGGATGGCTCGTCGCCCAGATAGCTGAACCGTTGTTGGGTGATGGTCAGTTCGGACGACGGACTCACGTGGGCGGTCACAAGCGGAAACCCCGGTTGAAAGATCCATCCGTTCATGAGTTCCGGCACCGGCCGTTTGGCAATTTTCCCCAGCGAAACCCAGAGATCGTTCGTGTCCGCATTCCCGTAGGCATGTGCGTGCAGGTAATCCCGGACCCCGTCGCGGAAAACCGTCGGACCGATATGTTGCTCCAGCATGCGCAAAACCGACGCGCCCTTTTCATAGGTCAACACGTCGAACATGGCATCGGCATCCTTGGGTGCCTGCACCGGATATTCGATCGGTCTGGTGCTGCGCAGACCATCGACAGAAAACGCTGCGGCGCGCGAGACGCCGAAACTGTCCCATCGTTTCCATTCCGGTTTCCAGGCATCTACGGCCAGCATTTCCATAAAAGTAGCGAAGGCTTCGTTCAGCCAAAGACCGTTCCACCAGGACATGGTGACCAAGTCTCCGAACCACATATGCGCGTTTTCATGTGCCACCACATCTGCCACACGCTCCAGTTCACTATGCGTAGCACTCTGCTGATCGACCAGTAAGGCGGTTTCGCGGTATGTAATCGCGCCCAGGTTTTCCATGGCCCCGGAGGCGAAGTCTGGAATGGCGAGCAGATCCAACTTGTCGCCTGGATAGGGGATTCCATAATATTGCTCAAAAAATGACAGCGACGCTGCCGCAATGTCTTGCCCGAATCGTGCAAGATGCCCCTTGCCGGGAACGGCCCAGAGGCGAAGCGGGGTCTGGCCGACCATAGTCGGTTCGGTCGGCTCGATCTTCCCTACGATAAAGGCAACCAGGTACGTCGACATTTTCATGGTGTCGGCAAACCGCACCATCTTCCTCCCACCCTCACGCGTTTCAGTCGTCATCGTGCTGTTGGAAACAGCGGTCAAGGTTGGGTCGATGACCAACGTGGTCGCAAAGACGGCTTTGAAGCCCGGTTCATCCCAGCAGGGAAAGGCTCGGCGGGCATCAGTGGCCTCGAACTGTGTCGCCGCCATATTGTGTGCCGCCCCATTCTCATCTTTGTAGGTGCTGCGATAGAAACCTCGGAGTTTGTCGTTGAGGGTGCCTGAGAAATGAATGGTCAGTCTCCAGCTACCTGGCGAGAGTGGCTCGGCGAACGTGAGATGGCAGCGTTGGAGCGTTGCATCCAATGCAATCGTCGCCCCTCTCGCTGAACCTGACTCTCCTTCAATCTTCGCCGAAGCGATGTCCAGCTCAATGGCATTGAGGACGATGTCAGAGGTAGGCCGATGGACCGTGACGGTAATGGTTTCTTGACCAGCAAAGCTCGCGGTCCTCAGGTCTGGCTCCAATCTCAGATCGTATCGAATCGGGACCACATGCCTGGGAAGCCGGTAGGGATCAAGCGCGCCTGGAGAAGAGGCCTGGTTCATCGTTTCACCTTTCGGTCGTTCGGTCATCATATTCGCAAAGGGACTCTGGAGGCATGAGCTGAAGAATGGTGCGAGTGGAAGGGCCAGGATGAATCGGATATGTGGGTGAGGCGCTCTAAAGTTTGCCGTCTACTGAGCGGCTCGGTCATGTCCTCGTTGCAGGATAGGTTTCAACCCCGTTGGCGGTGCCCACGATGAGCAGGTCTGTTCGTCCGACAAAGAGTCCGGTCTCAACCACGCCTGGAATGAGGTTCAAGGCAATCTCCAGTTCTCGCGGATTGTCGATCCGTGGGAGATGGACATCCAGAATCACGTGGCCTGCTTCCGTGTTGAAGGGCAATCCGTTCCGTTCACGGAGTACCACTGGGCTCTTCGTCAGGGTTTCGATTTCTCTGGCCGTACTGCCCCAGCCGAAGGGGATCACCTCGATCGGAAGAGGAAATGATCCCCCCAGTACCGGCACTCGCTTGGTCTGATCGACCAGCACGATGAACTGTTTGGCCGAAGCTGCCACGATCTTTTCTTTCAGGAGCGCGCCGCCGCCGCCTTTGATGAGGTTGAATCCGGGGTCGACCTGGTCCGCCCCGTCAATCGCCACATCGATCACCCAGGCATTATCCGCATCGATGAGCGTGATGCCCTGTTGCGTGGCGAGCGTGGCCGTTTCCTTGGACGTGGGCACTCCACGGAGTCTCATGCCAGAACGAACCTTAGCCCCCAGCGCAACGATCATATGTTTCGCCGTTGAACCGGTCCCGAGTCCCACGACCATCCCATCGCGGACATATTCAACGGCAGCTAACGCCGCCGCCCGTTTTAGCGAATCGAGATCTGTGGCCATTATGCGGTCTGCCGTGTGAGGTGGGCTGCAAATGCGGCGGCGCCGAGCAAGGCAGTATGTTGGTTCATCACCACTTTGACCGGGATCGAACTCATCAAACGTTTATAGCGGCCCTTATTGGTAAACGACTTCATAAACGTACCGTCCTTGAGTTTCGCGAGCAGCTTCGGTGCGATGCCGCCTCCTAGATAGACGCCGTTGAGCGACATGGCTTTCAGCGCAAGATTGCCGGCTTCGGCGCCGTAGATAGAGGCAAATAGATCGAGTGCCTGCTTGGCGATCTCCGCCTGGCCTTTAAGCCCGGCCTCTGCAATCACCGCCGCCGGATCACCGGCTTTGATTTGCTCTGAGAGCCAGGTGGGCTCATTCTTCCTGCTGTCACGAACATAGTCATAGATGGCATGCAGGCCTGGACCTGACAGCACCCGCTCGTAACTGACGTGCATGTAGTGACCACGCAAATGATGCAGGAGTCCGATCTCGTTATCGTTATTCGGCGCAAAATCAGAATGACCGCCTTCCGACGGCATCGGTTGATAGCGGGAGCCGTTCCAGAAGAGGATAGCTTCACCCAATCCGGTTCCCGCTGCAATCAGGGCAAGCGCCTGATTATGCGGCGGGGGAGTTCCGGCATTCAGCACTTCGACTTCGTCCGCTCGAAGCAGCAAGATGCCGTGGGCCATAGCTTCGAGATCGTTGAGGAGCCGCACGTTCGGGATCTCGAAACGTTTCGCCAGCACTGCGCCATCGACGACCCAAGGGAGGTTGGTCGTTTGGCAATGGTTCTGAATGACGGGGCCGGCAATACCGAAACAGGCCGCCTCGATCTTCAGCGGCACCTCCGCTGGGCGTTCCTCTTCTGCTTCGGCAGCGTTGTCCTTCTCGGCTTCGTATTCGTCGATCGGTGTCGGAGGCTTCGGCGGGACAAGAAATTCCGTGAGCATGTCCTCAAGGGAGGTGTAGTCGGCACTGTGAAACGACTCCAGTCGGACAGGGTCGACGCGGTCCTTCTTCCAGTCGTACAGCGCTAAGTGAGTTTTCGTACCCCCAATATCACCAGCAACAATCATCGAGTCCTCATGTGGAATCGTCCGCTATCGATCCATCGGAAGCTCCGCGGCAGCCGCTTGATCGAGTAACCAGACAAGGCGCCCGTCTTCTGGCCTGACCAACGCAGCCGGGAGCTGTCGCTCAGCCTCGGTCTTCGGATCGAGTACGGCTCTCACGACTCCGGCTTTGCCGGCTCCCGCAACGAGAAACAGTATCACATTCGCCCGGTTGATCACACCTAGGGTCATGGTTAATCTGGTCGGTGGATCTTTCGGAGATTGGGTGACTGCAATTGCACATTGGCGGTCCTGCACTGGTAGCGTTCCGGGAAAGAGGGAAGCCGTATGGCCATCCTCTCCCAACCCTAAGAGGATAAGATCCAGACGCGGCTGAGTCAGGGCTGTCGTCTTGGTAACGCACCTCAGCTGCTGTTCATATTCAAAGGCCGCCGCCCGCGGGTCAGGTGATTCCCCTGCCATACGATAGACCTGTGAGGGCGCAATGTGCAGAGGAGTGAACAGCGTGTTGTACGCGAGTGCGTAGTTACTCCGAGGGTCATCTGGAAGGACGCACCGTTCGTCGCTGAAGAAAAATGCGGTTCTGGACCAATCGAACCGCCCGGCGAAGGAGGGCGAGGTGAGCGCCCGGTACAGAACTTCCGGCGTTTTGCCGCCGGAGAGCGCGATGAGGAATTGTCCCTTCGCGCGAATAGCCTCTTGACCCACCGCCTGCACAAGCTCTGCTGCTGCGACAGCCCAGGTGTGGTCGTTCTGTGAGATCCGGATGTCGGGAACGGCGGGCATCCTAATTCTTACGGGCGCGGCCGGTTCGGGTTGTGGAGGAACGACCTCTTGGAGCACGAAGCGCAAGAGATTTCGTGAGCGCCTGTATCGTGGCAATCGGGTTCTTGCCCAAGGGCAGGACGATGGCTTGTCGATCGTGCGCCTGTAGCGCCTGTATGTCGCCGGCTGCTTGCGCGCGGGCGAGGGTGCCAAAGGTCACGGCTGCTCCCGGGATAGCCATATCGGGACTCATCTGGTCCATGAGCTGCAGAAACACTCCGCTACTTGGACCTCCTTTATGAAGCTGGCCTGTCGAATGGAGATAGCGCGGTCCATAACCGGCCGTCGTGGTCACATGGTGACGGGAGACGAGCATTCTCCGCAGCGAACGAATGGCCTGCTCCATCTTGAGGGAAGGCGTCGTATAGGCCAAGATCGCGACATAGACACCGGGACGGCATTGTCGCTGCAGCTGTACCGCAGCTTTAGCCGGAGTGACGGTGACCTGTTTCGGTAACTTGCCGGTAGACTCAATTGTTTTCAGCACACGGGCGGTGTTGTCTTTGCTTTCCTGGACGTTCGGTTGATCGAACGGGTGAATTCCCAATAGATGGCCTGCGACGGCTGTGGCAACTTCCCACCGGAAAAATTCTGTCGCGAGATCGTAGCGGTCTTTGAGCGTGAAGGTCAGGACCGGATGTCCCTGTCGCGCGAGTTTGGCAACCTGGTGGTCGAGCGGCCTATTGAGATCGTTTTTGAGCCGGAGATACACAAAGAGTCGGTCGGTGCCATAGGCGGTCGGCGAGACGATTGGTTCATGTGCGACGGGAATCAGACCGGTTCCTTCCTTGCCCGTGCTTTCTGCGAGAAGCTGCTCCGCCCACAAACCAAATGCCGAGATCTGGGGTGAGGTAATGAGTGTGATTTTGTTTCGTCCCGCTTGGGCTAGTGCGGCCATCGTCGCGCCAAGGTCGGCGCCGGGGTTGTGTTCGAGCGGAGACTGAACATGGCAGACTCGAGCCATCATTGCAGCGCGTGCCAGCAACTCTGCCACATCGATACCCATCAACGCCGCCGGGACTAATCCAAAATAAGATAGAACCGAGTACCTCCCACCGATGTCCGGAGGGCTGGTAAATATGTGCAAGAACTGATGCTCCGTTGCGAGTGTTTCTAACCCCGTGCCCGGATCGGTAATGGCGATAAATTGTTTCCCGCCTTGATGGCCTGTGGCTTCCTGCACAAGATCCAAAAAGTGGGCGAAGAGGGACATGACCTCGATGGTTCCGCCGGACTTGCTCGCGAGGACGAACAGACTTCGAGCAGGGTCGATCGCCTTCGTGACCTGTCCAACCCATCCCGGGACAGTGGAGTCGAGGACCCACAGGCGCGGGAAGCCACGGCCTGATCCAAACGAAGCCCGCAGCACTTCCGGTCCCAAACTGCTGCCGCCCATTCCCAGCAGGACCACATCGCGGATGCCGCGATTCTTCACCGAGGTTGCGAAGGCCCGCAATTCCTCGGTTCGATCTTTCATATCGTCGATGACGGTCAGCCAGCCGAGACGATTGGTGATGTCGGTAGGGTCTTGTTTCCACAGTCGATGGTCTCGCGCCCATAGCCGTTCGACCGCATGACTGGCAGTGAGCCGTACCTGTGCCGCGGCAACCAGGGATTGCAGCTCCAAGGAAAACGATCGATCGGTTTTAACCTTCATAACAGCCCTTCCGTATATCTTAGATATCGGATGAGTGAAACACAAACATAAGACCTCACCTAGGGCGTCGTAGATCGACGGATAAGAAAGGGCATGCCTTCTACGACCGTCCAGGCGAGAGATTGTGCATGCTCGTGAGACACCGTGAGGTCAAGGGAAGGGGGAGACAGAGTCGGGTCTCCCGTTCTCAGCATGTTTCCCCATACTGTGAGCCTCCGCCACCATGCGCGCCCTCGTTGCATGGTCCATTGCCAGGGATCGCCATCGGTATTCGAGAACACGAGGATCCTCAGCGGGGGTGAGAACAGCAATGTAAACGTTATCGGCATATCCCCAAGTGAGATGGGCGCCTGTTCCGCTCCGGCCGCGGGATCAATTTTTCGACGATTCACTGGAGGACGTTCGCGTAGTCGGTATGCGGTCATCAATTGATCGAGGTGTGAGGCCGACCAATTTTTGATTGGAATGCGGTGGAGTTCAACGCCCCGGCCCTTGATCAGGATAACATTGGCCGCGAGGTCAATGAACACATAGGTCTGTGGCCGGGCCGCAAGCTTGATCTCTTCTTCTAACACGCGGGTGGCTTCTTGGAGCGCGACGGGATCGGTTATGTCTACTGTAGGGATTAGGTCTGGTTCAGCAGACCAGCTTACCGACGTAAGGGATAGGAAAATGGAGAGTACTGCGCAGAGAAAAATCATAGGGGAACTGCGCCAGTGCGAGGCCGGTTAGAAAATCAAGATCGGTGTGCCGACCTTGGCAAGCCGATACACACTTTTTAGATCGTCGTCGTTGAGTCGAATACAGCCATGCGTCACATTTTTTCCAAGGAGGCGGGTATAGAGCGTACCGTGGATAAAATAGCCCTTCCCGAATCCGAGAGCATATTCGCCGAGCACTCCCGATTCGAGACGGTCAGCTTGACTCTTGGGGACCTCGAGCCCTTCTTCAATAAAAGCCCAGTCCGGTTTCACCCAGACGGGATTGGTCAATCGGGATTGTACGGTAAATTCTCCCCGAGGGGTATCGAAGATCCACTGTCCTTTTGAATCGCCAGGCTTATCGAGAATCGTGCCGCTGCCGGTGGATGCCAATGCATCAAGCAGCACCTGATCACCCCGTTTGATATAGAGATGATTCCGAGCCGTATCGACAAGGATATAGGGTTGCGTTGGCATCAACTGAGTCAGTTGTTTGACCAGCGACTTATAGCGCGCTTGGGGTGCCTGAGACCCAGCATGATCGACCGCGGTGGGTTCAACGGTTACCGCATTCGACAAGGGCAGACCACTGCTCTGCACAAGAGTGACAAGGAAGAGGCTCATCACGGCATACCACAGAGACAGGAGGACGCGCTTCATGGATCCGCCTCAGGTTTCTTTTCTTTGCACACCGAGCATCTCTAAAGTTTGTGCCACAGAGTTCTGCTCGTGTAAGGCACCGACGATGGTCACCGGCGTTCCCTTCTCGACCCGATCAAAGAGCAGGACCATCTGCGGATTGTCGAGCATGACGCACCCCAGAGTTTGGGCCATCAATTCGTTCTCGACTCCGTGGATTTCAATTTGTCCCCCGATCGCTCGCGATGCCGGGATCTGTCCCGTCTTCCGTTCGAGCCGGTAACGGCGTCGATCCTCTTCGTTGGGATAGTCGAGCACCAAGGCACGATAAAACTGAGTCTGCCCCGGTCCGCGCTTACTGCTGACCCGATACCGGCCTTCCGGGGTGGCACCGTCGCCCTGGTATCGTTTCTCTCGAATACCATTAAATCCAAGGCGAACGGGGTAGGATATGATTTTTCGCCCGTTTCTGTAGAGGGTCAAAACTCGGTCCGCCTTGCTCACCACAATAGCCGAAGTTCGATGGGTGCGTGACCAGGTGATCGTGTCCTTGGCCATCTGCTGCCAGCCAACGATTTGATCTCGATTGGCATACCGCCCTAATTCACGGTTCAACAAGACCGCTTGGGTAGCCAAATTCTGCGCAGCCCGATCCGCTGCGTCGAGGGAGCGATCGTATTGTCCTTGCTCATAAAAGGCATGGGCCTGTTTCATAAGCAGATCGGTTTCGACGGGTTTTTGTCCCAGAACAAGCCGGCTATCAATGCCGCTGACCTGCATGGTCATCATCCGTGACCGGTCCTCAACCTGAGCAATCTTGTTTTCAGCTGAATGACGCAATGTTTCGCGCTCTTTTGTGAGGCGAGTAACCGTGTGGGCCCCTTCTTCTTGTAGCCGACGAAGAGCGATTTCTAAGTCATTGGGCTCCCAAGGCCAGCGGATCAGATCTTCGTCGGCCTGAACCCGACTTTTTAGCGCCATCCATTGGTGCGCAAACTGAGCATAGTCGTTCGGCGAAAACTCAGCCGCCCGCAGCTGCATTAAGTCTCGATCAATATTTTCGACTGCCTCGATCGCGTCTTGGGGCACAGCCTCTGCGCAGCCGGGGAGCGAACCGGCTAATGCCAGTGCTCCCCACCCCAAGACGATCGATGTTATTCGCAGACCGTAACCAGGCATATGATCAGTCTATCTTATTTCTTCTTCGCCGCAGAGGGCTTTCCTTTTCCAATCTTGGCAAGCGCTGCCTCGATTTCGTGCGAGACAGCCTGACTCTTCTCGTGAATGGCGACCGCCTTCGTTTGTGCGACCGGATAATCTGCGGTGTCGATGGCCATTTGCACCTGATTAAGGGATGCCTTAAGAGCCTCAGCATCGGCCTTGATTGATTCCAATGCAGCGCGATCTTTTCCCGTAGGCGCTTTGGCAACTAACGCGAGTGTGGCCGCGACGGCCTCTTGAGCGACTTGTTGCGCTTGAAGTGCAGCGGCTTTGGCTTCGTCCTTTTTCTTCGTCGCCTCCGCTTTAAGTCGCTCCGCATCGCTCTTTGCTGCCACGGCAAGCTGTTCGACTTTGCCGTAGTCGCGGAATATTGCAAGTTTGCCATCTTGATCGCTTACTTCTTGCTTGAGCGCGGCGAGTGAGCCTTGAACTTTGGCATATTCGTCCGCAACATAGGTTGAAGCGCCACTCTGTTGCGCGTCTGACACGGCTTTTTCTGCTGCCGCGATCTGTTCCGTCGGCGGTTTCGCACAGGCCGTGAGCATCAGAAAGGCGCACAGGACTGGTACCATCGTGGATCGTGAATTCATGGTTTTTCTCCTCCTCAAGTTGCCGACCAATAGCCAGCGTTTATGTGATGTTCGATTGCGGTCAATGCACCTTTGCATACAAGATGCTGAGAGCCTCATTGAATTCGCAAGGGTAATGCCAGTGAAGTCACGAAGAGAGATGTTAAAAAGCTCTGCTCTTACAATGACTTGGATATAACATGGTTATATAATTGCTAAATCATGGGGCGATCTAGCCCGTACTTCAACAAAAGTGCCTCAATTAAAATGTGTAGCTAGCGAGTACGCAGGGGGATGGCAACGCCTCCTTTTGATGAGATAGCGTGCACTCATTCATGGTTTTATTAAAAATCTGTGCGCTTCTGATGAGCAAGGAGTTTGACAGGGTACAACCCCATCTCTATAATGGCCCGTTCATCTGTGAGTCTTCTTAGGCAAGGAGTGATCGCATGTCATTTACATCAGCGCAGCCATCGAACCTCAAGAGAAAGCGTGAGCATGGATTCCGTAAACGGATGAGCACAAAAAATGGCCGTAGGGTCATTGCTCGTCGTCGCGCGAAGGGTCGAGCCCGCTTAACCGTATAGGTTGACCAGAGCTCCAGTTCGGCTTTGCGAGGAATCTTGCCCCTCGGTACGTGTCCCAACACTGACGTTCCCGCTACAGGATGACGGTAGGCGGTCATGATCGAGTCCGGAGATCTGGTCTCGAAAGGGAATTCTTGTGCACCGTGGCCTTCTCCCAGGATGATCGTGATGTTACAGGGTGGAGGTGACAGGGCTCTATTCCTGAAACGCAGCCGCGACATCGAGTATGCCAAGAAGAACGGTCGTCGGATTTCGACCGCCTTCTTTAACATGATGATTTGCCCGACTGATGTCAGTGGGAGTCGTGTCGGTATTGTGGTGGGGAAACGATTCGGGGGAGCCGTGAGCCGGAATCGGGTCAAACGCCTGTTTCGAGAACTCACGCGCCACGTGCAAGGTCAATTGCTTCAGGGGCAATCCCTTGTGGTCTTCCCAAAGCGGGATTCGATTGTGCAGCCATTTGCTGTATTGAAAGAAGCATGGCTGTTGACACTCCAACGCCAACGGCTGCTGCGGACCCATGAGAACTAGTGTGCGCCAGTGTTGCCTGACTCTGCTCGCTGGTTACCGCTATTGGGTTTCGCCGTTCCTGGGGCCTGCCTGCCGCTTCGATCCAACCTGTTCTGAATATGCGACTACGGCAATCCGTCGATACGGACTGCTCCGTGGCCTTAAGCTTGCGGCCTGCCGTCTACTGAAGTGCCATCCGTTTCATCCCGGAGGAATGGATCCTGTGAAGTAACAGGATCTTGATCGTTCACATCGGATACTAATTGGTCATGGAAAAACGCGTTGTCATCTTTCTCGTCCTGTCGCTAGCGATCATCTTGGGGTACGATCTGCTTCTCAAGCAGATGGGATGGCTCCCTGAGCCGCCTCCTATACAGAACTCTTCCGCTCGGGGCTCCTCGTCCTCCATCGAGACAGAATCAACTCCCACGACGGGGCAGGATAACACCTCGATCGACGTGAACATCCCACCCCAATCAGGTCAACAGACTAGCGTTACTTCATCGGATGCGGCGCTCGCTACATCTGAACAGACGGTCACGGTGGAAACAGATCTGGTCCGAGTCGGTCTGTCAAATCGTGGTGGCGTCATTCGAAGCTGGGAACTGAAGCGGTACCATACCGCGGCGCCTGAAGAGAAGCCGGTACAACTCGTGTATCAAGTGGGGAAGTTTAGAGGCCCCCTCTCCATTACTGTTGCGAACGCGGACATTGAAAAGACGATTCGAGAAGGCCTCTATTCCATCGACAAGGATTTCACCCTCCTTGATGCCTCACATCCCGTCGGGCATGTCACGATGCAGTTTCACGACCCCGTTACTCATCTCGGCGTAGAGAAACGGCTGACCTTTCATCACGATAGTTACGTGGTGGATGTCTCGGTTGCCCTGGAGGGAGTGACTGAATCCTACGATGTGGGATTGGGGACGAACTTTGGCATCGTGGAATGGGGGGAAGGGTTCATCGGCTTGATCGGATCGGCTTCGCTGGTCGACGACAAAGCTGAAAAAGAAACTCCAGATACGGAGCTCGAACGAAAAGGCTCAGTACAGTGGGTCGCGTTACAAGATAAATACTTCCTTTCCGTATTGATGCCAAAACAGGCGACATCTGCCTTGGCCAAGAAGGAAGGCGATAAGGTTGTCTCAGCCGGTGTGCGGATGCCGGCGCCAGGCGCAGGATCCTCGATCGCGCTTCAACTCTATGCGGGTCCCAAGGAATACGACACCCTTCGCTCCTTGAACGTAGGCTTGGAAGATACCATCGATTTCGGATGGTTCATCTTCGGCAGTTGGACAGTTGTGAAGTCCGTCGCCAAGCCGATCTTCTACGTCCTGCGATTCATTCATGACTATACCTACAACTATGGAGTCACCATCATCCTGCTGACGATGGCGATTAAATTGTTGTTTGTCCCGTTACAGTACAAGAGCTACAAGTCGATGAAAATGATGCAGCTGATCCAGCCCAAGGTCGCTGCCGTGCAGGAAAAATACAAAGACGACCGAGACCGACTGAACAAAGAATTGATTAAGCTCTATCGAGACCAGAAAGTAAATCCTGTGGGCGGCTGCCTACCGATGATTCTACAGATGCCCGTCTTCGTGGCGCTGTTTAATATCCTCTATATGACGATCGATTTGCGCCAAGCCCCTTTCGTGCTCTGGATTACCGATTTATCGGTGCAGGATCCCTACTATGTGCTGCCGGTGATCATGGGAGTGACGATGGTCATTCAGCAGAAGATTACGCCCACTACGATGGATCCGACACAGGCGAAGATCATGTTGGTGCTCCCGGTGTTTATGACCTTTCTGTTCGTGAACTTCCCTGCTGGCCTGGTGTTGTATTGGCTGACAAACAATGTCCTGACCATCTCCCAGCAAGTATTCACGGATCGGTTTTTATTTCGTAACAAGACGCTCATTACGACAGGCCCGGAGCTGAGCAGCGGGACAAAGTCTTAGCATAATAACCTCCCCACGGGCCGCTGCACGGGAGCGCACAAGCCCGCCGGCAGTGGGAACGGTCACGCAGTGAAAGAGTCGCCATGCAGGGAGGACTCGAGGATACCATCTGTGCTATTGCGACTCCCGCAGGCGAGGGCGGCATAGGGATCGTTCGCCTGAGTGGTCCTCAAGCTCTCGTCGTGGCGTCTCGAGTTGTTCGATTACGTTCCGGTCATCCCCTCTCATCGGTTTCCTCTCATACGCTTCATCTTGCCGATCTTGTGAACCCTGCAGCGGTCGAACGGAAAGAGCTCAGACTCGGTCAGGTTAGGACGACCGCAACAGACCTCCTTGACGAAGCACTCGTAGTCTATATGAAGGCTCCGCGGTCCTTTACCGCAGAGGATGTCGTCGAAATCCAGTCTCATGGCGGTGCATTGGTGCTCGGGATGGTCTGCAGGGTCTGCGTAGAGTCTGGTGCAAGGATGGCGGAGCCGGGAGAATTTACGAAGCGAGCTTTTCTCAACGGACGATTAGACCTCTCACAAGCAGAAGCGGTACTCGACACCATCAGGGCGACATCGACAGCCGGACTGAACATCGCTCAGCGCCATCTGCGGGGCGATCTTGCGCGTGAGGTGGAACAGACTCGGGCCTCTCTCTTGACCGTATTAGCCCATGTTGAAGCGGGAATCGATTTTGTGGGCGAAGATATTTCATTTCTTCAGCGTGAGGAACTCCTGCGCATCGTCAGTGAGGCCTGTGCCGTCGCTCGGAAGCTGGAATCGACGGCGCAGGAAGGGCGGATCTTGCGGGAAGGAGCCTATGTCGTTATCCTTGGGCGCCCGAATGTCGGCAAGTCCAGTCTCTTAAACCGTCTCTTAAAGGAAGAGCGGGCGATTGTCACCGCCATTCCTGGCACAACGAGGGACGTGATTGAGGAATCTATCGATCTTGATGGAGTGATGATTCGTTTGGTTGATACGGCCGGCATGCGGGAAACGGACGATGTCGTTGAGCGGGAAGGCATAAAACGTACGCGGACAGCACAAGACGAGGCGGATCTTTTGTTGGTCGTGCTGGATGGGACGGTACCCCTCACGAGTGATGACCGAGAGCTATTGCATCTCGTCAGAGATCGCAAGCATATCGTGGTGCTGAACAAGTCAGACCTAACCGATACCGTGGAGATGGACTCAGCGCTTGCAGACCATGTGGCATACCGTATTTCGGCAAAAACTGGTTCGGGGATTGAGACTGTGAAATCGGCCCTTCGAACTCAGCTCGTATCCGGGGGCTTTGAATCGGCGGAGACCGCCATGGTTACGAACGTACGACATCGTGACGCATTACGCCGGGCGGTTGAATCTTTAGGCCAAGGACTTGAGTCCGTGCAATGTGGGATGCCCGGGGAGCTGGTCTCGATCGATGTGCGTACTGCAGCCGACGCACTTGGGGAAATTACCGGCGCCATTACGACAGACGAGATTCTGGGTCAGATTTTTTCACAATTCTGCATCGGCAAGTAGGAGCTGGGTGAACGTGGGACAGGTCGTTGACGTTATTGTGGTGGGGGGAGGCCATGCCGGCTGTGAAGCCGCCCTGGCTGCGGCGCGTATGGGTGCGCGAACCTTGCTGCTCACGATGGATCATGACCGCATCGCCCAAATGTCGTGCAACCCTGCGATCGGGGGAATTGCCAAAGGACATCTGGTCAAGGAAATCGATGCACTGGGCGGAGAGATGGCGCGGAACACCGATCAGGCGGGTATTCAATTCCGCTTCATCAATACGAGTAAAGGCCCGGCAGTGCGAGCCCTCCGCGTTCAATGCGACAAGAAGCTCTATCGAAACGCCATGCAACGAACGCTCCGCCTCCAGGAAGGCCTGACGATCGGTGAAGGAACGGTCGATCGCTTGCTGACGCATGCCGGTTCCATTACAGGTGTGGTGACGGGTTGCGGCGATCACATTCTGGCGAAGGCCGTCATCCTGACTTCAGGAACATTCCTTAAGGGCCTTATCCATATCGGCTTGAATCATTTTCCGGCAGGACGAGCCGGAGAAGCATCCGCCGAACACCTATCCGATTGTATGCGCGATCTGGGATTCGAACTAGGCCGGCTCAAAACCGGCACGCCTCCTCGCTTGGACGGGGCAACTATCGACTTTTCCGTCATGGTGCCTCAGCCAGGGGATGATCCTCCGCCCCCATTTTCGTATCGGACCGATCGGATAGACAATCGACAGCTACCCTGTCATTTGACCCACACCAATCGCGCCACGCATGAGTTAATTCAGCAGAATCTGGACAGGTCGCCGCTCTACAGCGGCATTATTGAATCGATAGGACCGCGGTACTGTCCGTCGATCGAGGATAAAGTCGTACGCTTTGCAGATAAAGAACGGCACCAGATCTTTATCGAACCTGAGGGGTTGGATACCCCTGAGTTTTACCCCAACGGGATCTCCACGAGCCTGCCGGTTGATGTACAGGCTGCAATACTGAAGACAATTCCTGGGTTAGAGCATGCCACCATGCTCAAACCTGGCTATGCGATCGAGTACGACTACTTTCCTCCACGACAATTGCACCCGACTCTAGAGACCAAAAATATCGCTGGCCTCTACCATGCGGGACAAATCAATGGGACATCCGGTTATGAAGAAGCGGCCGCTCAGGGTCTGATGGCTGGAGTCAACGCCGTCTTGAAGATTCGAGAAGAGCCTCCACTTGTACTCGACCGGTCGCAAGCCTATATCGGTGTATTAATTGATGATCTCATTACAAAAGATGCGCGCGAGCCCTATCGCATGTTTACTTCACGGGCGGAATATCGCCTTTTGCTGCGCCATGGAAATGCGGATCTTCGGTTAACGGATATTGGGCGGCAGGTCGGATTGATTGGCGATGAAATCTATGCACGCTTTCAAGTAAAGCAGAAGGCCATCGAAACTGAACTCATCCGTCTCGAAGAGTTTCGACCCAGGCTCACAGAAGCTGTTCGTGAGCGGCTGACAATAGCCAAGATTGAAGAAATATCTGGGCCCTGCACCGCGGCTCAACTATTACGACGTCAAGGAACAGACTATAAAACTCTATTAGAAGCACTTGAGATTGAGTCCGTGCAAGATATTGAAACGTATGAAGAAATAGAGCTACAGATCAAGTACTCTGGCTACATCAAACGACAACTCCAGCAGATCGGACGATTCAAAAAGCTTGAATCAAAGCCCATTCCGATAGCATTTAGCTACGATGGAACTCCTGGCTTTTCACGAGAGGTTCGTGAAAAGCTCAACAAAGTTCGACCCGCTTCCATTGGTCAAGCCTCAAGAATTTCAGGTGTCACTCCAGCGGCAATTTCACTCCTCCTTGTGGCACTTGAAAAGTACAGGGGCGAATCCAGTCAGAACAGTCTGCTACAGATCTCATCCTAGCCGGAATAATTCATAGACTTTACTGCCCGTTTCGGAATGTCTTGACCTCAGCTGTTGATTCACGTAATTGTTCCACGTGGAACATGAACCAGAATTGCGCGAATTCACGATTAATTC
>CXWL01001866.1_pt1 | contig 34669 bp, 43 predicted proteins | sample 590931 | NCBI WGS metagenome assembly CXWL01 (sample SAMEA3498368, study PRJEB10139) | groundwater metagenome | biome: water well; material: biofilm material | place: Germany | collected 2015-04-27
GTTGATATGTTCTCCCGGTTCGCAAGGCGCATGGGCGAGCATGGTGCTGGCAAATATGAACTGCTCAACCTCAAAGTCGCGTAGGCCATGCAGCAGCCGTTCGGTGCCGCGCACGGTGACTTGCTCGTACAGGGGACTCGACTCACTTGCGAAACTATAGTACGCCGCGAGGTGGAGAATTGAGGCGATCCGCCTGTGCCCAAGCCGACGAACTTCGTCCAACGCTGTGTAGACGCTCTCGTCCGAACTGAGGTCGCACGCGATGACATGTGCGGTCTTGGGCGGCGGATGAGATGGCTTTTTGCGGTCGAAGCCCATCCCCGTGTAGCTCTCTCCAACGCGATCAAGGAACGCGCTGCCGATCAGCCCACTGCTGCCGGTAATAATCAACGTTTCTAACCCCGTTTCAATTGTCGGTGTTTTCCCCATACCTCCCGTTGCGTTCATTCGTCGCGTGCAGGCCTGACATTGGCGTGCTAGCCAATGTCAACAGCATTATTCCGATCTATGGAGGCCTGTCCGTTGCACAGGCCTGTGCTCAGCCCGAGGTGGTCTTTGATTTCTGGCACGATAGTAACAGGAGTGTGGAGACCATCCACGGAGGCTGTTACGGTCACTCCACCCCCGATCTTCATATACTGATAGGCTTTCATCCCAAGCCCTGGCGGGCTTCCCCCTCCAGACCTTCATGGCGTTGCCGATCGAGGTGGCTCGGTGAATCAGGAAGGTTAAGCGGGTTACGTCAGTCCTTCTCTTTCTTTTCTTCCTTCAACACCATCATGCCCTGCGCTTTACTGGCATTGAGGTCGCTCTCCGGAACTTTCTTATGCACCAGGTTCTGATGGCAATCGATGCAGGTGGCGCCCTCCGTTTCCATCTTCTTGTGTGCGGCTTTCGCCGATGCGCCAGGCGGCTTGGTATTCTTGTGGCACTCCCGGCAGGTGACGCTGTCCCAATTCTTGAGCGACATGCGTGCATAGTGGGCCATAATCTGCCGGCGCTCGTTGAATTTCTCGATCGTCGAGTAGTCATACTTCATCTCCGCGAGCACGGCCCGCGTCCCGTCATACACGTGCGTCCACAGGGCCAGATGGAAGTTGCCCAAGCCCTGGGGGACGTGGCAATCCTTGCAGCCCGGATCGGCCCCGAGCGCGCCATAGTGCGAGGACTTCTTCAGCTCCTCATAGGGGTAGGTCTGGGAATGGCAGCTCACGCAGAACTCGGTCCTCGAGAGGGCGTGCTCCCCGCCGAAGACCACGGCGATCGCTCCGACCATAATCAGTGCCCCGACAAGCAGGGCACCGCCGGACACGCTCAAGTACTGCCGTAATTTGCCCGCATGATGGCCTCCTTGTCTATCGCAGCCAAGTTGGCCGTAAATTGGAAATCCTCATGGAATGTGAAGCAATGCGGTTACTAACCATTCGTGCTCGTGCTCGAAACAGTCATCACATCTTCATGCTCTCGTCGGATAGTAAGGTTTTCACTGTGATCATCTAGTCTCATTGCATCCCCACGTCGATCGTCTATTTCTGCGGGGCCTGGCTTTCGAGCCCCCGTGCACAGCGAAAGCCTGTCCCATGGGTCTGCAGCGCGAATCCGCCGCGCCCGCGCGCCGTCGTCGTGATGTCCGAGATCGGACTATGCCAAGATCCACCACGAATCGATCGGACCACGCCTTTTTTCTCAGGACCCTGCGGGTTCCGATTCTGCGCATGCTGGTAGTATTCAGCGTCATACCAATCCTGTACCCACTCTCGAACATTACCGGACAGGTCCTTCACCCCGTAGGGTGAGTCGCCGTCTGGCAAGGAGCCGACTGGATGCAATGTGTGCTCCTCCTCCCACTCACGGTCAAAGTTCGCCCGCTTCGAGGTCGCCGGTTCATTGCCCCAGGGAAAGTGCCGACCATCGGTACCTCGAGCGGCCTTCTCCCATTCCGCTTCCGTCGGGAGCCGTTTCTTGGCCCAACTGCAATAGGCCTTGGCGTCGTACCAAGTGGTCTGCACGACCGGAAGCTGTTCGATCCCCTTCACGGACAGGAGCGGGCCGGTGCCATAGGGATTCGGAGGGCTTCGATGGCCCGTGGCCGCGACGAACGCCAGAAACCGCGCATTCGTCACTTCGACTTGATCGATGGCAAACTCGTCGAGGTACACAGATCGCTGCGGCCTCTCATCTGCACGGCCTGTTCCTTCTGGATTTCCCATCAAGAACTCTCCAGACGGAATTGTCACCATGAGAACCGGGTCAACCTCTTTGGCAACCGGCGGTGCTGCGACGACAGGCGCGATGGCGACGGCAGAGGCAAGGGCCATCATCGCAACAATCGTGCGCCAGCGAGTTCTTCTTCTCTTGAGGCCTTGTGTCATTTCTTCTGCTCCTTGCTCCCCTCGATGGCTTTGGTGGTATGGACCTTCACCTGGCTCACGAGACGCTGCACCTCTCGCTCGTCTCCCCGCTCAGCTGCCTCCTGCGCCTGGGTGATGAGGGTTCTTGCTTCGTGCAGGTGCTGCTCGATTTCGGCCTGCAGGGCAGGTGACGCGACCGTTCCGCCCAACGCCGCGCGATGGTAGATCTCCCACGCCTGGTCCACATCATGATTAGCCTGATGGACCGTCTGGGCCTTATCCGGCTGCGGATGCTGGGCCGGATTGATGGGATCGGCCTGGATGGGTGAGGCCCCGAGTAGCATGATGAGGACAATCCCTGGAAGGAGAATCTTGTCGTGTATCATCGGTGCGCCTCCGTCACGATCAAACATTGCACAAACTCTTGCACCCTTCCCTCACGGTCGCTTCATCGACTGTTCAATGAGAGAGCGAAGTTCCAATAGCTCGATGTTCTTGGGATCGATGGCCAACCCCCGACTCACCGCCTGTTGGGCCTCCACAAACCGCTCTCGCCCCATTTCGACGTAGGCCACGATAGAGGCATCTTTGATTTGCTCATCGATTTCCGGTGGGGCGGTCTTGGCACAGCGGAAGCCCAAGCCCACGCCGTAGCTGTTATTGAGTGGGTGATTCCAGAACCGGTGCGTCGCCTTGGCCGTGCCTTCTGGCGCGATCCACGATCCCCCTCGAATCACCCGCTTTTCACCAACCGTGAGTCGGTCCACATAGGTTCCGGTGCCACCCATCCATACGGGTTTTGCCGGACCGGTCGGATTCACCATGGGTTCAAGCTTTCCATAGTAGCGGGGATCATACCAGTCAGCGACCCACTCGAAAGCATTGCCGGCCATGTTGTACAGGCCATAATAACTGGCTCCCTCCGGATAGGAATCCACCGGCATGGTGGCGTCGTGATTTTTGCCATAATTGACTTTCGCCGGATCAAAGTCGTTACCCCAGGGGTAGAGATTGCCCTCGGGACCGCGAGCCGCCTTCTCCCACTCCGCCTCCGTCGGAAGGCGTTTGCCGCGATATTCACAGAAGGCTGTGGCATCCTCCCAGTTCACTCCGACCACCGGCTGTTGCGGCTTGTTCAAGCGGGGATCGTCCCAGTAGGCAGGAGCTGGATTACCTTTCGCCGTGACGAACTCGCCATAGTCCTTGTTCGAGACTTCATACGTATCCATGAGGTATGAATCCAAGAACACCATATGGGCTGGACCTTCGTCACGAAGCGCTTCGGCGGACCAGGGTGCCTTCATCCGCCGGTCGTACGGCGTAGGTTTTTTCCCTGAGCCTGTAGGCTCTTCCTTGTCGAGCCCCATCACCGATCCTCCTTGCCCGATGTACCGCATGTCTTTCGGGATTAAGGGCTCTTCCGCACGGACTGTCGCGGGCAAAATCATGAATCCTGCTGCCAATGTTGCGATCACAATGGTGTGTGCCATGTGCATTGCAGACCTCCGTCACAAGTTGGTTTTCCGACAGGGGGTAGCCTCACCTTACCCTTTACGCCCGGTTCAGTGGCGGTGCGGCGCCGCCTGCTGCCCGTTAGGTATCTTTGCCTTATCGAGGTTTCTCATCTCACGCAACGCGGCTTCTGCGATTCCCCGCAACATCCCACTAAACACTAACTGGTGCGGCAGGTAGAGCGAATACCAATAAATCTGTCCGATCAGTCCCACCGGATCAAAGATCGCGGTCTGCCGGATCGTTGTTGAAGGACCTGTACCAGTCACCTCGAACTCCAGCCACGCCCGCCCGTACAAATGCATCTCTGATTTGAGCCGTAGGCGGCGGTTCGGCTCAATCGACTCAACGCGAAACGAGTCTACCGTATCCCCGACGTGAAGGGTCGTGGAAGAAGGCCGTCCACGTCTCAAGCCCACGCCCCCTTCGAGCAGGTCGATGAAACCGCGCACCCGCCACAGCCAGTTCCATGCGTACCAACCATTGTCACCGCCGATCCTCTCGATGCATTTGAAGACGACTTCAGACGGCGCTTCGACGGTCAACGTCCGCGAATCGACCAGGCGCGTGCCGAACCGCACGCCACCCCACGACTGCAACTTGCCCGATGAGGATAGCGCATCGGACCAGCGCGTTGCGGCGAAATGCCTCTCTTCATGGGCTAAAGCTCGGTGAATAGCTTCATCGATTCCCATCGGATGGACCGAGAAGGTTGTGAGCGCGGCATTGTCCCGCACCACCGTGACATGGACGATGCTCTCAATAATAGCCCGCCCGATGCGCGCGTAGACCGGCGTGATCAACCCCAGCCATAGAGCAGACAGCCAAGGGGTGAGAACCGGCACGGGGATGATCCTCGGCGTGAGCCCTCGTTGACGTCCGTAGGCAAGCATCATCTCTGCGTAGGAAACTTGGTCCGCCCCGCCGACTTCGTAGATGCGGTAGCGGGAGAGGGGTATTCGCAGCGCTTCGATCAGGTAGTCCAGCAAGTCGTCAATCGCGATGGGCTGCGTTTTCCCCTTGCACCATTTTGGGGTGAGCATGATCGGCAGGCGCTCCACTAGTGCGCGAATCAGCTCAAACGAGGCGCTGCCTGAGCCAATGACGGCCGCCGCGCGAAATTCACACACGGGCAGACCCGACTGCCGCAGGATCTCGCCGACCTCGTGCCGACTGCGCAGATGGGCTGAGAGCTCCTCCTCGTCGCTTCCCAAGCCGCCCAGATAGATGAGACCCTTGACCCCCGCTGCCTTCGCCGCTTCGCAAAAATTCCTGGCCGCCTGCCGGTCTGTTTCTTCAAACGAGCCGGTCGAACTCATTGAGTGAACCATGTAGTAGGCCACGTCGACCCCGCGCATTGCGGCGTCGAGACTCGGGCGATCAAGGACATCACCCGCGACCACTTCCGTTGAGGGGCTGACCTTCGGCTTGAGAATTTCTGGACGTCTGGCCACGCAGCGCAGGCGGTACCCCTGATTCTCCAATGACGGCAGGAGGCGCCCGCCGACGTACCCGCTGGCACCTGTGAGAAGAATGAGGGACTTCTCCGGAACTGCCGACGGGCTCGCTTCCGGCTCGTTCACCACCACGGTTTCAGTCTCATTCACGTCAGACCTCCCGTCACGGCTTGGGCCCTCGGACCTTGAAGGGGGGGGCGATGCCGCCCCTCCCTGCCCATCATTCAACTATTACTTCTTCATGCTCTTCTTGATGAGATCGCGGGTCGCCAGGTATTCCTTGTTGCCAGGCTCCGCAGCCAACGCCTTCTCGATGGAGGCCATCGCATCGGCATTCTTTTCAGCACCCATCGCGACTAATGCCTGAATGAACGCATCGCGTCCTGCTTGCATGGCGTCATCGGACACCGTTTGGGCCGACTTCGCACAACGGAACCCCAGGCCGACCCCATAGGAGTTATTCTCCGGCTGATTCCAGAACCGGTGACTCGTGTGGAGGGAGGTTGCCGGCGCGAGCCAGGAACCGCCGCGCAGTACCCTCACCGGGCCTTGATTGGCAAAGTTGTAGCCCTTCTCGGCGCCAGGCGGATTCAAGGCAGGGCTTTCTTTGTAATATTTCAGGTCATACCAATCCTGGACCCATTCGAAGACATTCCCGGCCATGTTGTAGGCCCCAAACCCGCTCACTCCTTCGGGATAGGAATCGACGGGGGTCGTACGGCCAATGTTCTGCCCATAGTTGGCTTTCTTCGGGTCGAGTGTATGGCCCCAGGGATAATGGTTGTCGCCTTCCGGTCCTTTGGCCGCTCGCTCCCATTCTGCCTCCGTCGGAAGCCGCTTGCCTTCCCACTTGCAGAACTCGCTCGCATCATTCCAATCTACGCCCACCACCGGCTGATCGGGCTTGCTGAGTCGAGGATCGTCCCAATAGGCCGGGGCCGAATGACCGGTGGCTTTCATAAATTCTTTGTACCGCTTATTCGACGCTTCAAACTTGTCGATCATATAGGCATCGAGCACGACCTGGTGCTTGGCTTCATCTGAATGTTCGTTGCTCCCCATAGTGAACTCGCCCTTTGGGATCAGCACCATGTCCGCCGCTGTGGCGACAGAGATGGATCCTGCCATCAATGCTACCCCCAATCCGATCTGAAGCACCCCGTGACTCCGCATAAGAAACCTCCTTGGTTTTGGAACACCAGGACCGTCCTGGCGCAGCAACCATGCTAGTGATTTGCTCCCCAATAAACAATTCAAATACTGAGCACCCTTGCCGAAGGAGCCATCATCGTCTCGTGACTGGTCGCTCGATTTCGCAGGATGACGGCATCGACAACCTCACCACACTGCACACAGCGTTTCGCAGAAAAATTCGACTCACCGACGTTGTTTAGTAAGTCTAGGTAAAAGTCGTTCACCATGAATCCGCCGCACCTGGTGCAGGTCATTTCATGGTGGTCTGCTGAAATTACTGTGTGGCTCCCGAACTGTTCGTTTTTCGTTTCCTCCGTGAATGCTCTTGCCATGATTACCTCCATTAATTAGGGGTTCAATGTTTGCATCATGTATGTCCAATGTATAAACCATCATGTCCAATGTGTCAAGTGTTATGTCAATGAATATTTGACAAACGCTAGACGTGCTACTACAATGAATATTCTTATATGAATACTCATAGAATTCATAGAGTTGCAAAACTGACCGGTCTCTCGAAGGATGTCATTCGCGTCTGGGAGAGACGATTTGGGCTTGTCAAACCTTCACGAAGCTCCAATCGCTATCGAGAATATAGCGACGAAGAGGTCGCACTCCTTCGCTTTGTGAAGGCGCAGATGGAGCAAGGGGCCACGATTGGGTCCCTCGCCGTGGAGGGTCATGATGCCCTTGTCGCACGCATGCGTCTCGCGACTCCAGTTTCTGCAGAGGAGCAGAAACCGCATGAGCGCCTGTTAGACGATTTGATAGGATCGCTTGATCCGCTCGATAAGGCGGGATTCGAACGCCGACTGAACGGCGCCGTGGCCGTCATTCCGTTTGAAGAAGCCGTCCAGCGGATTTTGCTCCCGCTGCAACGACGAGTCGGGGAGCTGTGGCATCAAGGCCGCTTGAATATTGCCGTCGAACACTATGTGACGAAGATCATCCAACAGAAGTTGTTTTCGGTCATGAATCAACTGCCGGTGAATGAATTCGGTCCACGGATTTTGATCGCCTGCCCGGAAGGTGAAACCCATGAGATCGGGGCCCAAGCCGTGGCCTACATCGCCGCAATCAGAGGGTGCCACGTGTATTACCTCGGCCCGAACCTTCCCAGTTCAGACCTCGTGATCTTCTGCGAGACGATCAAGCCCGACCTCGTGCTGCTCTCGCTCACCGAGGTAAGACCCGAGGCCATGGCGCTCCAACAACTCAAGGAGCTTGAGCTATTGGCCACCCGCTGGTCTGTGGCTGTAGGCGGCCAGGGGGCCCGCGCCATTGGCGATCGCCTACGTGATACCACAATCGAACTGCTTGATGATCTCACCGCACTCCACAACCGTCTGACGATTCTTCTTTCCACCCGTATGATACGTGCCGTTTCTCCAGGAAAGGGCGTAGACCGAGAGAGGTGACGAACACCATCTTGGCCGGGCAGTTGTTTATGGCTAGAAATCTTGATGAGAAGGGAGTGGTGCCGAAGGCGGGATTCACACTCTCTCGTTCGCCTATTTCGCCTAGTGCATTTTCGCCACGTCTCGTCTACACTTCCCGTACAGCTAGTGCCATTGGTTACACGCAAATGAGTTGCAGTTGCGCGTGTTCCGTTAGCGCCTGGTTTGCCACATTTGGTGGGCCGCACAATACCCAGACTCCCCCGGGAGGGGATACGTGAAGAAGTTCGAATATTGGTGGAACGTCGACGGTCAGTTCGTCCTCTCAGATCCGTGCATCCAGGAAGCTGAAGACGCCTTCCGTGGCAACGACACACAGCCCCTGCTCGACATCCTTGAAGAAACCAGTGGAAAGTCATTGCCGGCCAGTCTGAGTACGCTCTGCTCCAATATTCTCACGGGCAAGATAAAAGGTCGGCAAGGCGTGCCCAAGCAGTACCCCCTCACTCATACCCAGATCATCATGATTGGGTGTCTAGTTCGAGATCTCCGAGCGTCCGGAGCAAAACAGAAATACGCCCTGCAGGATGTCGCAGCGTTCTTCAATCCGGATCCCGACTTCGAGCGGCGCGTCGCCGAACTGGACAGTCTGCGTGATTCAGCCGGGCTGCCGATGATCAGTCTGACACGCGTCAAACTCGCGTACAATGCCTTCCAGGCTATCGAGCGAAAGCGAAACCAGTCCCTCTCCAAGATGTCATCCTCTGCTCAGTAGTTCTACTAAATCCCCTATTTACTCGACCACAAATCTGCGTGACACGCGGTGCCAGGAGGAGTATTACCCCGACCATCGTACTGGACTGCATTGCAGGCGTTCATACATTCACGAAGAGAGGGACGACATATGAACCGCATAAAGAGAAAAGGTGCGACGCGACTGGCCAAGCACCTCGGGAAGAAGCTCGAATTTGATGAACTGCCGGACTGGGTCACGGCGGCCAAAGTGGCCCGGTACCTGGAAAGCGGCATCACGACCGTCTACAGCATGTGCCATCGAGGGGTCTTGCCTCATCGTCGATTCGGGCGATTGCTGCGGGTGCCCAAGGAGGCCCTACGGCCAGGAGTGGCTCCAACCATACGGCCGGCAGCCTGATGATGAGCCGCCCGGACGCTGAGGGTACAGCGCGGTTCGTCCAGAATGTCGAACATGAGCCACGGTTCGACGACTTGGTCCTGTCGTGCCAGGACAAGACCCCGCTCATTGCAGAAGGCGATTACGACGCGATCGTGCTGTCGTGTCGGAAGCAACAACGCTTTACGCGCGACCTGCTGGCGTTTCAATTCCGCATTGTGACCCAGGGAGCGGCCTTTGGCGTCTTGCTCCCTGGGTATTGCAATCTGGACTTCGGGCGCGGTCGTGGCCGGCAGCTCCCGGCACGATCAAAGCTGGCAGTCTGGCTCCGCAGGATAAACGCCTTTGCTCCCGAGGTGTCTCACAAGCGGATCCGCCTCAAAATCTTCGGGACATTCCAATTTCTTGTCCACGTGGCGACGAGTCGTGGCATTGACGAGCAACATCCCTTGCCGACCGACGAACAGTATTCGCAGGTCACTGACATCTTGGAGGTGATCGGTCGGATTACAAGGAGAGGAACAGGAATATGACTGACTCATTCCAACTCCCCTCCGGTCTTCTCTGCTCTTCTCACCCTCAGCTGGTTAAAAGCATTGTGCATTTAAGGGGTTATCAGGGTCTAAAAACCTGCGGTGGGCGTTTGCTCAAAAAAAAGAGCGCTCGCGAGGAGCGCTCCATTTCCCTGGCTCTGGGTGGGGCCAGGTCATCAACACCAAGTCTGCATCACCCCGGGGCAGGGGGCGTCACGGCTCACGGCCCCGGCAGCTTGTCACAACTCGCGACGGGTTTCAAGTCGGACAACCCAGACACCTAAAACACCAAGGAGGCATTGTGAATCCACCCACACTTCGAGAGTTATACGCCCTGACCACGCACGAGTTTTCGATCTTCACCCAACTGACAGAGGCCCGCGTGAAGCAATCCGGAGTAAGTCCGGACATGGTCTCCGGACTGCTCAGCCACTTCACTCGATTCCGTTCCATCATCGAATCCTTCGATGCGAAACGGACTCCGATATTCGCCTCGCACACCCTGAACGATCGCGGCAAGCTCGAGGCCCTCGGCGCGCTGGTGCGATCGACGATCCAGGAGCTGGATGCCGCACGGCCGAAGACCTATGACGAGTTGATCGGCTCACTCATGCGCCAAACCGACTTCACGACGAAGAGCATTGAGACCAAGATCGACGACGCGCTCGGCCTCAATCGCGTGGTGGATCTCCTCACGGCGCAAGAAATCCGCGCGAGCCTCGCCGATCTGGATCCAATCGAACTCACGCTGAAGTACAAGGAGAAAGCCGCGCAGGGAAATCGTGTTTTCGTCATGGCGATCGATAGCGCACCGATCGATCCGTTGGTGTCGAAAGAAGTGCAGGAGCAGGGGCATCAACTCCTGCGGGAATCGCTCTTCCCCAAGGAAGCCGCCAGGCTGGTCGATGCGCGTCAACTCGTCGACGCGCTGGACGCGGTATGGAGTGAGGCGAAACGGGCCGTCATGCAATTTACCGGAGGCTGGCCGCTTGAGGATCCGCTCACTGAGGTGGCCGCCGGCACGCGATCAGCTGCGGACTATGTCGGCACGGTGAAGGTCTGACACGATGACACGAGGGGCCCATCGTTGTCAGCCGGTGGCGGGGAGTTCCCGGGGAGCTCCTCGCCCGAGTGCAGACCGGCTGCGGAATGAGGAAGGGGATGTAACATGGCGATAACCTCATCACTAAGAACATGTGGCACAGATGGCACAAAAAAGGCGGCTTTTCTGGATGCCTTGAGCCGGCTAGCCTCGATCTCCCAGGCCTGTCAGTTCGCACGAATCCCTCGCCGCACCGTCTACAATTGGCGAAACCAGAACAAGGGATTCGCGACCGCCTGGGAGAAGGCGATTGAGCTGGGTACCGATACACTGGAAGACGAAGCCGTGCGTCGTGCCCTTCAAGGAGTGCTCAAGCCGGTCTACCAGCAGGGCCGACGTGTCGGCTCAATCCGCGAATTCTCTGATGCGCTGTTGATCGCCCTCCTGAAGGCTCGTCGGCCGAAGAAATACCGAGACAATCTCAAGGTCGAGGCGAGCGTCACGGGTGGCGTGCTGCTGATGCCCACGCCAGCGACCAAAGAAGATTGGGCTCAGAGATACGGGCCGAAGAGCGAGGCTGGGAAATGACCATGGGAACGACGCTCAGGCCGAAACAGCTGCTGTTCGTTCAAGAATATCTCGTGGATTTCAACGCGACACAGGCCGCCATTCGGGCTGGCTACTCCCGGAAAACCGCTCGCTCGATCGCCCAAGAAAACCTGACAAAACCTATCATTGTCGAGGCGATCGCCATTGAACAGAATCGGCTCACGGCCGAGACGGAATTGACGATCGAGCGTGTCCTCTACCAGCTCGCCTGTGTGTGCTTCTTCGATTTCCGCAAACTCTTCGACACCCGCGGCCAGCCGAAGCAACCCTATGAGTTGGATCCGGAGACTGCGGCCGCGGTGGCCGGCTTGAACATTATCGATGGTCAACCGAAATACCGGATCTGCAGTAAGACTGAAGCCCTCAACATGGCCGGCCGGTACCTGAAACTCTTTAAGGAAGATGCGCCGACCCAACCGCAGGCCGGGATGTTTGTCTTGCTCGCGCCGGCGCCGGCCGATCCGCAAGAATGGACCAAGGTCGTGCAGCAACATCAACTGCTTGAGGCCCAATGACCTGTTCGGCCCCACATCGCGATACCGCACTGAGATTGAACGAGAAGACACGCGCTCACCGTTTTCTAACCCAAGGAGGATCTCGTGACCACTGAAACGATCGACCAGACCCCAGCCGAACAGCGAAAGACCACGGCCGCCCATCACCTGCAGACGCTCACCACTGAGCTCGATCAATTGAAGAAACGGAAGGCCACGGCGGCCAGTGACGTAGGACGGCTACATGATGCGATTGCACAGGCCGAACGAGCCGGTGCAGAGCCGAAGGCCCTGACCGCGCTCCGGCGAGATCGCACAGAGGCGGAATCGGTGGGCACCGATTTGGAACGGGTTATCTCAAACATCGAACAGGAGCTCGTTCGAGCCCAAGACCAGCTCAAGGCCGCGACCATCGCCTGTTATGCTGACACGTACAACGAGCTCGTAGCGAAACAGCAGGCGCTCTCCGGAGTCTTGGATGAGGCAGTCCAGACGATCGTCGAAACGCTGAAGGTGAAGCACGGGATGGCCACGCGGCAAGATCATCTGCAGACGATCGACATCGGCCTGCCGGTGCGTGATTTTGATCCGGCGGCTATTCGTAAGGCACTGCTTGAGGGGATCAAGATGCGGCTCGACTCGGGGGCGGTCACGTCGCTGAAGCCGCTCGATTACGGATCCCGGAAGATGAACGCGTGTGGAGAGCTGGAGTAACGTCTCATGACGACTCCGCGCCCCATCGCCAATCTCATCGCCGATCGCTTCGTGGGGCATCAAGTGAACCTGCTCCGGTTCGCTGTCGGCGAGCGGACAGCGATCTTCGACTTCCTGGGACAGATCCAGCGGGATCTCCAGGCGAAGATCATCGCGTCGGACGTCGACGAGCGAACCGTGTTTCAAGAGCGACGACTCCAGGCGCTCTGGAAGACGGCCGATGCGACCATTCGAACAGGCTACGCCAACATCGCGGCCGTCCATCACGAGCGCCTTGCCACACTGGCGGCGCTGGTCAGCGATCAGACGCTGAAGCTGACGAACGCGCAGATCGGTGTCCCACTTCTGACCGTCGGTGTGCCGGCGGCGACACTCAAAGCCTTGGTGGACAAAGACCTTGTGCTGGGCCTGCCGGCGAAAGACTGGTGGGCCAAACAGGTGCCAACATTGAAAGCCGCCTTTCAGCAGACGATCCGCCAGGGGGTGTTTGCCGGAGACACCCTCGGAGACTTGTTGCGACGGGTGCGCGGCACGCGGGAACGTCGGTTTCAAGACGGCCTCATGGCTCGCTTCGGCCGCCAGGCCGAGGCCTTGATCCGCACCAGTGTGCAATCGGTGGCCAATGCCGCGCGGTATGAAACGCTGAAAGCCAATGATGATGTCTTAGCGGGACAACAAGTGCTGACGGCCCTGGATGGATCTGTGTGTCCCCTCTGTATGGGCCGTTCGGGATTCGCGTGGGATTTTGATGGTCATCCGCTTAACGAGCAGACGAAAGAATCCTTCCCCGGTCCACCCCCGTGGCATTTTAACGACCGATGCGCGCTGATCCCCGTCTTGAAGTCCTGGGCGCAGCTCGCGCATGAGGCGAAGGGCAACGCAAAGCTCGGCAAAAAACTCGATCGCATTGAGGACAAGATCGGCACCGGCACCCAGGCGAGTATGAACGGGCAAGTGGCGGCCGATCTCTCGTATGAAGAGTGGCTCGACAGGCGAACAGAAGCGGAGCAGAAAAAGATCCTGGGTCCTGGCAAGTATGCCCTCTGGAAGTCCGGTGACATGTCGCTGACCGATCTTGTGGATCAATCCGGCCGGCCGCTGACATTGGAAGAATTGCGCGCGAGTGTCGCGTGAACCAGAGCGTTGACGATCACACGAGACACTTCAACCGAAAGGAACATCATGGACGCTGTGAAGCCTGTTAACCAGGTGAACCAACCGGTTCCGCCTCGTTGGCGCGGCGCGCGGATCCTGACGACGTGGGAAGCGTGAGCGAGCCCTGAGGGCGAATGCGCGGTTCGGCCGCACGAAAATTATGCCATGCATTCCTGTACTTATTCTGAAATTCCTCGGTAAGCGAGACAATCTTTATGCGACGTATGTCATTCTTTTTAACAGGAACACCATCGATAAAGAATGCCTCGTCCGTGTCATATGGCACCACGATCTCGTCTATCAATCGCCCAAACGTAAGGTTCAAGAGGACAAGCTGCTTGTTTCTCCCCGCTACCTCAGCAATCAGGCCAAAGAGCGGTTCCTTCTGTTGAGCCTCTTCCGTCATGTGGACTGCTCCTTATGTACTGAGCGTGGGTGAATCCCAAATCACGACTCTACAGTTTTCCATGGAGAACTCGTTCATCCATCAGCTCTCCCCTTGCTCTTCGGTAGGATCCCCTTCTTCTCCATCTCCACCCAGTGCGCCTCGACCAGCTTGATGATGTAGGCCTTGACGGAGAGACCCTCGAGGGCCGCGCCGATCTTGGCCTTGACGATCGCGTCGCGAGGAACCTCACGGAAGTTCCATACGCCTGGCTCTTCAGGTTCTTTGTCTTTCTCCCTGGGCATTGCCTGATCCGGTAACCATGGTTAACGCGGTTAACACCGGGCACTCTAGCAAAGCCCCCTACATCCTTCAACACCACTTGACATAATACATCATATGATGTAGATACATCCTTACTACCTAGGAGGCTCTATGAAGATGTTTCGGATGAATGTCTCGATTCCGCTCTCTCTCAAAGCGAAGCTGACCGCCGAACGACGCGCGGGCACCACGGCTAGCGGCCTGATTCGGCATCTGCTCGAGCAGCATTTTAATCAGGAGCGGCGGAAGCCGGCCGCGTAATTCACCGGGTCGATCGACCCAGCACGAAAGGAGCCCTTCCATGTCCAAGGTAGCGACATTGACGACGATCCCCAAGGAGCCCACGCCGGCGCCGAAAAAGAAGGAGCGCGAACGGATCGTCTTGATCGAGACGCCACCGAAGCCAGAGTGGTTTGTGCAAACCACCTTGAAAACCGGCCAACGGGTTTGGTTTCTTCGCCTCCAAGTCACGGGAATCTGTCCTTGCCTCTACGGGCCCTTCAAAACTCGCCACGCGTCCCTGCTCTTTCTCGATAGCGCGATCGACAAGCTGCATGACTGGATCGGCGAAGTTGATAACGTCTGCGGCGAGCGCAAACTCAGTGTGAAGTATCAAAAAGTGTGGCCGCCGCTCATCGAGCATCCGGTCGTCATGAATGGCGGTCGGCGATGAGGATGAAATCAACCCTCACGCTCTATTCGGTCTGGCAACGGACGCACGAGGGAGAGATCGATTCGCTCGATTGCATCGAATATCCACGTATGCAGACCGCGATGGCAAAATTACGGGAGCTCCGCACGCATTTTCCCAAGGCCTGCCTCGTGCAGACGGTGCGCACCGTCTGCCCTGATACACGGAAAGGACGGTGAGCCATGGGTGAAGTCCTCACACCCTGCGAGACGCGGACCTGTTGGGTGGTGTGCGACGCGCTGGCCAATGGGCAATGGTTTAATCGTAGCGGGTTTCTGGAGACTCAAGAAGCCGGCGAGCGGAAGCTCCGCTGGCTGCGTCGCTGGCATCCTGGTGCGTTTCTGGTCTCGATGGTGATGACGCCGTGCGACAGCGAGAGTCTGAACCCTTCTCTGCCTATTCAGTCGCCTCAGTCTGCACCGACGAGGAGGCCGCAATTGTGTCTCGTCTAATGGATCAGATCCTGCTGCGCCAGTGCATGGAATGCGGGTCCGTGTATCTCACCGGCGCGCCGGCAGCCGGCCGGATCCCGCGAACCTGTCCGCACGATTGCCAAGCCGTGGTGCGTGACGTGACGCCCATGCTCGCGAAGATGAAGGGTGCAGCATGAGGGGGCATCTCTTTCAACGCTATCCGGGCAGCTGGACGATCGTCGTCGACATCGGCCGGAAGGTGGATCCGCTCACCGGCCGCACCAAGCGCGTACAGAAATGGAAAACGATCAGGGGCACGAAAAAGGAAGCGCAGGCCGAGCTAGCCACGCTGCTGCATAACTTCAACCGCGGCCAGGTCATCAGTCCCTCGAAGATGACGCTCGCCGAGTGGCTCGATGAATGGCTCAATTCCGCGATCAAACCGCACAAGCGACTGCGGACCTATGAGACCTACCTCTGCGTCATCACGCAACGGTTGAAGCCAGCCTTGGGGCAATACCGGCTGGCCGATCTTCGCGCGAGCCATATTCAAGCGTACTACCAGAGCTCCCCGCTCGCGCCGGCCACGTTGCAACAGCATCAGGCCATCCTGCACAACGCCTTGAAAGCGGCCGTCATGCAGGATCTGCTGCCACGGAATGTGGCGGCCCTCGTGATCGGCAAACCTCGTCAACGCGAAGGGCACGACACGCTCACACAGAACTGTTGGGGGGCGGAGGAGGCCAGGCGCTTTCTTGATACGGCCAAGGCCGGCACCACGCAGCAAGCGGCACTCTATCCGCTCGCCATCGATACCGGGGCTCGAAAAGCGGAGCTTTGCGGGTTGAAGTGGTCCGACCTTGATGTAGAGAAGAAGACGCTGGCGATTGTGCGGCAACTGGTGAAGGTGGGCAAGGCCGGAACTCTCCCGCTCTTTGGACCACCGAAGAACGGTAAGTCTCGGTCGATCAACCTGGACGAGCGAACGATCGAGCTGCTTCGACGGCACAAGGCCCAGCAAGCCGCCCAGCGCCTGGTACTCGGCACGTCCTATCAGGACCATGGACTGATCTTCACGAGGGATTTCGGACAACCGATTCTCATGAATAATCTTGGCGAACGGGAATTTTCCAGGCTGATCGAGGCGGCCCAGGTCAAGCGGATTACCTTCCATGGACTCCGCCACACGTGCGCCACCCTCTTGCTTCAGGCCGGCGTGCCGATTAAAGTCGTGTCCGAACGGCTGGGGCACAAGCGGATCGAGATCACCCTCAACGTCTACGCGCATGTGCTGCCATCGATGCAGCAGGACGCGGCCGCGAAACTGGGCCGACTGCTCCATGGATGACGTTCGACGGTCGACCGATACCCAGGTGACCTATGCGTGAAGAAGTCCCGTCCTGGAGCTGGCAGGAAGGCAGGATTGACCCATCCCAGCCAAGCCTGCAGATCTACTACGTGCCCGACATTGAGAATCCGGAGACGGCGTACCTGGTCGCGCTACTGTCCATGACGCCAACCGATCGTCTGTTTACGGTTGGATTCCTGCCTCAGAGCCTGCCGGCGTCCCTCGCGCCAGGCCCCATCATTGAGGAGGTGAAAGCGGAGCTCAATTTCTTCCTGATCGAGAAACGAGAGCAGGACCCCATGAAATATCTCCGGTATCACTGCACGACGGCCAGCAATCTCTACAGCCACGTTCAATGGGCGGTTAGCGATCGGTGAGCGGTAGCGCCTTCCAGAGAGAGAACTCCGTGGAAAATCAGGTGAGCAGAACGTTTGGTGCCGAAGGCGGGATTTGAACCCGCACACCCTTGCGGGCGCTAGACCCTGAATCTAGTGCGTCTGCCAGTTTCGCCACTTCGGCACATCGAGGTGGAATGAGGATTATCCTGAATTTATGAGGTTCCCGTCAAGCAAGCGGCTGCGATCACTGGGGCCCCGAATCGCGTGAGACCCATAAGCCTGCCTCTGCGATGTCGCACCTGTTGCCGCTGATCACGATTCGCTCGTGGGTGAGCCCGGCAGCGCCGAGTAATGAAGCGGCCGAAATCCAGGGCGCTTCATCGGCGATCAAGACATCGAACCGGACGCGACTGAACAATGGATCGTTCAGCACTCGCGATGCCGTGGTGACAACGACGCGCCGATTCTGAATAAAGGCCTGGCGGTTCGTGTCTTCTTCAGCTGATAGCAATTCCCGGATCTTTTTCGTCCCACCCAGTCGAATGATCTCCTCTTTAAGTTCGTCAAACTCCGGGCGCATGTCCTTCGGTACAGCAGCCTCCGGCACGAGTTCAATGATACGCACCTTGGCGACATCTAGCTCCCCTCTCAGCTCGGCACACTGGCTTTCATATAGCTCAAGATACTGGTGCAAAGACTCGACGTTTTTTCCAACGGCCTGCAGACTGAGCCGTTGCAGGAGCGGAAGGTTTTCGTACTCGGCCAAGGTGGTGTTCACCTCCTTGATCTTGGCTTGGATATCACTGACCTGCGTCAGCAACCGCCATTCCAGGAGGCGCACTTCATCGAGATCTTTTTGCTTCTGCCCCTTGTACGCCAGTATCGGCGTCAGTTCTCGGAACCGATCATACTTGCGCCGGAGCGCCGCCTTGTCCGCATGGGAATTGGCATAGAACTGATGCATCTGCGCTTCAAACCCCAACTCCTGGATACGAACACCCTCGACCTGCTGGGCCAATGCCATTTCATAGCGACTCACCCATGTCTTATACATAAGCCCCACGGCTTTCATCGCGCGCGCAAGAATTCCAAGGATGGTGTCCGCAGCGTGATGGGTTGGGCAGACCACCAGGATTCGTTTGTTGGCGCGAATCAGTTCAATCGTCAGTGTGGCCAATCGCTGCCTGCGTACCGAGAGTTCGTCAGCCCAGAGGGTCGTGATGACCGATGATCCCACCCCTGCCCCGGCAAATTCCTCCAATCCAGTCGCCGCTTCGAGGAGTGGCGCCAATCGGTCTGCCGGCCCGAGCCGATAGGCATCGGGCTTCGCGAGCATGTCGCGTATCCTCCTGGCCGACGTAGCCAGAAGCCCGGCCCGATCTGGCACTACGGTCGCGTCGGCGCACGGTTCGATTCTATCGAACGTCTGTACGAGGGCTATGTTATTTACTCCACCAAGCGCGATACCTTCGATCGGTTCCAGGTCGTCTGGAGGGATAATCGAGAGGGGGGTGTCAGGTTCGATGGAGGAGCCTTGCGGGAGGATCAGCTCGTAGAGGTGAAGGGTACCGATGGTATGCACAAGTCGGCCTGTCACCTGCGTAATTGGCTGGTCAAGCGTAGTGCCGCTCACCCGTTTCTGGTCAGCTTCAAGCCGGAGAGCCCATATTTCGAGAAGGTCGCGTGCGGTCATACAATTTTTGAATATCGTCCTCGTCAAGCGGTCGCCATCATACGGTCGGCCTCTTGTGCCTGTCCAGCTTGTCATCCGGCACTTTCCGTATCTCGACCGCCGCGATCCTCATTAAAACCCTATCGTCCGCACATTGCGAATTGACTTTTTGCCGGCCCCCCAGTATCCTCTTTTCCTTTCCAACAGAAGGAGTTACGGGCATGAAAGTTATACTACAGGAAACGATGGAAGGGGTCGGACATCTCGGAGATCTGCTTGACGTGAGAGATGGGTATGCGAGGAATTTCCTGCTCCCGCGAAAAAAAGCTGTGCTGGCCGATAGTCGCAGCATCAAGGCCTTTGAGCATATCAAGCGTGTGGCTGGGGAACGGGCGAAAAAAGAAAAGCTGGAGATCGAGACCCATGCCAAGAGCATCTCGGCCGTATCCATCACGGTACAGGCCCAGGTCGGCAAGGACGACAAGATGTTCGGGTCAGTAACAACCAAAGACATTGCAGAAAGATTGGCAGAGCAGGGCTTTACCGTGGATCGGCGCAAGATTCAGTTGGACCATCCGATCAAGGAGCTCGGCACCTTCACCGTGCCGATCAAGCTGCCGCGAGACGTCACTGCCACCGTGGTGATTCACGTCGTGAAGAAACAGGAAGCCGAAGCCGCCCCTGCAGAGGCCTAACAAGGGAACGAGCAGTCATGAACGATGCGATCGGTTCTTTAGATGCACTCAAAGCTACGGATCCGGATGTTTATGCCGCGATTATCGCCGAGCAAGAACGGCAGCGTGACAGGCTGCTTCTGATCGCCTCGGAAAACTTCGCTAGTTCCGCCGTCCTGGCAGCTCAGGGCTCGATCATGACCAATAAATATGCCGAAGGGTACCCTGGAAAACGGTACTACGGTGGCTGTCAGCATGTGGACACGGTGGAGGATCTCGCCATCCAGCGTTGTAAGCAGATTTTCGGCGCGGATCATGTGAACGTGCAGCCGCACTCGGGATCGCAAGCCAACATGGCGGCCTACCTGTCCGTGCTCAAACCCGGCGACACCATCCTGGGCATGGACCTCGCCCAGGGGGGGCACCTCACCCACGGCAGCAAGGTCAACTTTTCAGGGATTCTCTTCCGTGTATTTTCCTACGGCGTTGAGCGTGAGACCGAAACCATCAACTATGATGCGGTGCAGAAGGTGGCGGAGGAATGCCGGCCACGCCTGCTCGTCGTAGGCGCCAGCGCCTATGCTCGTACCTTCGATTTTCCTCGATTCCAACAGATCGCAAAATCGGTTGGCGCCTACCTGCTGGTCGATATCGCCCACATCGCCGGGCTAATCGCCGCAGGGCTCCATCCAAACCCTGTTCCCTATGCCGACTTTGTCACCACGACCACCCACAAAACCCTGCGCGGTCCACGCGGTGGGGTCGTGATGTGCAAGGAAGAGCATGCCAAAGGGGTCGACAAGTTGCTTTTCCCCGGAATACAAGGTGGGCCCTTGATGCATGTAATTGCGGCGAAGGCCGTTGCCTTCAAAGAGGCTCTTTCACCGGCGTTTACACGATACCAGCAGCAAGTTATCGCCAATGCGAAGGTGCTGGCCCAAGGGCTCATCGACCGTGGGTATAAGATCGTGTCAGGCGGCACGGATACTCATCTCATGCTGATGAATCTGACCAACAAAGGCATTACCGGCAAAGAAGCGGACGCGGCCTTGGGCCAAGCCGGCATCATTGTCAACAAGAATGCTGTACCCTACGACGAGAAGCCGCCGGCCGTCGCCAGTGGCATTCGACTCGGGACTCCCGTTGTGTCTACCCGTGGGATGCGGGAAGCCGAGATGCAAGAGATCGTGGGCTTAGTCGACCGAGCTTTGCAGAACCGGCAAGACCCTGCGGCGCTTGAGGAAATCCGCGCTCAAGCCAAAGCGCTCTGCGGCCGTTTCCCAATCTTTCATACCTACTAAACCGCGTCAGACGGGGCAGGGTTACCGCCTGTGAAATGTCCGTTCTGCGATGAACTCGAAGACAAGGTCGTCGACTCGCGTATGGCGAAAGAAGGCGAGGTGATTCGCCGCCGACGCGAATGCCTCGGCTGCAAGCGTCGCTATACCACGTACGAACGCGTCGACGAAATCCTTCCTGTGGTGGTGAAGAAAGACGGCCGCCGGGAATCGTTCGACCGCAGTAAAATTCTGGCCGGCCTCAAGAAAGCCTGTGAAAAACGGCCCATCAGCACCGCAACCATCGAAACCGTGACGGATCGCATTGAGAAGCACATTCAGGAGATGGGTGAAACGGAAATCGAGAGCAGGATTGTAGGTGAAGAGTTGATGAAAGAGCTGCATCAGCTCGATCAAGTCGCCTATGTTCGGTTTGCTTCTGTCTACCGCGAGTTCAAAGACATCGACCAGTTTATGGACGAACTGAAAACCCTGGCTCAGCAACGCCGCGAACGATGAGGGTCGCGGGATTCTTTCTCTCTCCTCATCGTCCTCTCCAGGCTCTTCCGCCGTTCGTCGGCTTACAACGAGGTGCGCTTTCTCGGAAGTGCTTATCATGATGCCGACAATTCAATCCAAGTCCCCCGGACGACCGCCCAAGATTGGACTCCAAAACAGTACGCACGTGGCGATCATCGGTGCAGGTCGCGGCGGCACTGCCTTGATGGAGATCTTCGCGACAGACCCGCTGGTAAAAATCGTGTGCGTGGCCGAGGTTCGGAAAAACGCCCCGGGCGTCGAACTGGCAAAACGGCTCGGTATCCCCGTAACCCGAGATTATCGGCGGCTTCTGGACCTTGAACGCGTGGATCTCATCATCGATGTGTCGGGTGATTCCAAGGTCTGGGAGTTGCTCCAAGACTTCCATCGGATGGGCGTGACCATTATCGGCGGGGCCAGCGCAAAATTTATGTGGGAACTTATTGAGGCTCGCATTCGCGCCACGTCTGAAATCGAGAAAACGCTGAACAAGTATCAATCGCTCTATCGGCTGTATGTCAAGGAAACAGGTGTGGCGGTGACGGAGGAGCGGACTCGTATTGCTTGTGAGATGCACGACGGCCTCGTGCAGAACTTGGCCGGGGTGAATTTCAAGCTCGACCTGAGCCTGCAACTGATTCGAAAAGACCCGAAAGCCAGCCTGGCTTCCTTGCGAGAAAGTAAAGCCCAACTGAAGCTGGCCATCCATGAAGCCCGACAAGTCATTTTCAATCTCCGCCCGCTTCACTACGACAAGATGGAGCTGTTCCCGGCCCTGACCAACTATCTCACCTCGTACGAGACCCAGTACCATATCAAGACCCAGTTCCGCGTATCCGGCGATGAGCAGATCTTGTTCCCGCGTACCAAGATTTTCCTGTTTCGTATCGTGCAAGAGGCCCTGAGCAACGTGGAGCGGCACGCAAAAGCGACTCGAGTCACCGTGGGGCTGGACATCGATCCTGAACGCCTCAAGGTCACTATCGCGGATAACGGCGTGGGGTTCGACATGGACACAGTCCTGCGCGACCCCGACAAGTGGGACCATTTCGGGATTCGTGGAATCCTGGAACGGGCTCGACTCGTCGGTGGCGAAGGCAAGATCGAGTCGAAGAAGGGGCGTGGCACGACGATCGTCGTCGACATCCCTCTGGCTAAAAAGGAGGCGACAGCCCGTGGAAAAGATTAAGGTGCTCATCTCGGATGACCATCGCGTGGTACGCGAAGGGCTCGCCGCAATCCTGAAGACGAAAGACGACATTCAGATCGTAGGCGAGGCGCAGGATGGAGTGGAAGCAGTCGAGAAAGTGAGGACGCTGGTTCCTGACGTCGTGCTGATGGACGTGAGTATGCCCCGGATGGGCGGAGTCGAAGCGACTAGACAGATCAAGCGTGAGTTTCCTCACATCGGCATCGTAGCCCTAACCATGTACGATGAACAACAATATATCTTCGATTTGGTGCGCGCCGGCGCAACCGGATATCTCTTGAAAGATTCCGAGTCCTCTCAGATCGTGGCTGCGATTCGTGCGATCTACAAGGGTGAGTCACTGATCCACCCATCCGTCGCGAGCAAGATCTTGGCGGAGTTCTCCTTGATGTCCCAGAAGAAGGGGAAAAAGCCAGGGTGGGTTGAGCACGATCTGACGGAGCGAGAGATCACGGTCTTACGCCTGGTGGCAGACGGCAAGACGAACAAGGAGATTGCCAACAACTTGGACCTGAGCGAGAAGACCGTCAAAAACCACGTGCGGAACATCTTTCATAAACTCCAAGTATACGATCGTACTCAAGCTGCCATTCTGGCCATTCGGAAAGGACTTATCGAGTTGGATCCCCGACCGTAGATATACATAGCCACCAAGGAGAAATATTCTAGCCTGACAACTGGCTTGCAGCTCCTCCTCTTCAACTAATCACCACGACTTCTTCATGAGGTATTGCACTCCGTCAATCGGCGATGCCAAGTGAGGCAATCGACTCCATGTATCATTGATTGTGGCTCATCATGGTTAAGGTGAAAATTAAGATTCGATATTCCTTGAAAAGTCACAGGTGTAATGTTTTTACCACACAACTTCATATTCTTGAGTTTATATATTAATCATTTATTTTCAAATAGATATGATTGTTTTTCTTGAAAACGTTGGTTGGCACACGAGTTGCTGATACCCTTGTATCATTATTGAGGGCACTTCGTGAGAGTTCAGCAAACATTAGCAAATGCAGTGAGTTGCGCAGGAGTTGGGCTTCACTCTGGACAGCCAGTGACCCTGACACTTAGGCCGGCCCCACCAAATACAGGTATCGTCTTTGTCAACCGTAATGGGAAGGACGGAGCCTCACTGGCTGCTTCCATCGAGCATTTGGTTCCCACAGAACTCTGCACGGCGATCAGTGGTAATGGGTTTCAAGTCAAGACGATCGAGCATATCCTCGCCGCATTGGCGGGACTCGACATCGATAACATATATGTGGAGATTGACGCTGGCGAAGCTCCCGTTATGGACGGTAGCGCGGCACACTTCGTTCGCCTGATTCGTTCAGCCGGGATTGTCTCACAGAACCGGCGGCAACCCTATCTGAAAATCACGCGGCCGCTTGAAGTGTCGGATGGAGCTCGCCGGGTTCGTATCGAACCGTCCCCGACCACCAAGATCACCTATTCCATTCACTACAATCATCCGTTGATCCAGACCCAGACCTACGCCTATGAGCATACAGCCCACGCATTCGAACGTGAGATTGCTGATGCCAGGACATTCGGATTCTTGCAAGAAGTGGAAGCTCTCTGGGCCCGCGGGCTAGGCCAGGGTGGCAATCTTGACAATACGATCGTTCTCTCTCAAGACGGCATTCTCAATGAAACAGGCCTTCGTTTTACCAATGAATTCGTGCGCCATAAGATCCTCGATTTGATCGGAGACTTTTCGTTGCTCGGTGTGCCCTTTATCGGACATTTGATCGCCGATCGCTCAGGGCATGCCATACACACGCGCCTCGTTCAACAGATTCTCTCTCACCCCGATAGCTGGGTGTTGCTCGATGGCGACGAAGCAGTCGCTGCCCCTAAACCCCGTTCTGCCAAGGCTTCACCCAGACCAGCAACGGTTGCAGCCCTCCAAGCGTCCTAGCTCTGTCCCCTTGAATAGAAACCTGCGCGATCGTGCCGATTCAGGCGAGATACATCGTGGCGTGTAATAATCTCAGATACGATTTAGCGTCGAGAGCAAGTGGCCTTGCTCCCGACGCTCAAATCAAGGCGGGGACTACTTCTTCTTCTTTTTTGCTGCTTTCTTCGTCGCCAAGACTCTCACCCCCCTTCACGTATTTTAAGGTCTACCTATCCTGACTCACTACACTGCGTGGATCAGAGACTCTTCCAATGCCTCAAATGTGTTCGGGCCCACTTTCTTAAACCGCTTATCCCGCTTCAAGGACGTGGCCACAGATGTCAGCGGCGTTTTCCCCTTGATCTGGAGCCCCCCCTCGACCAATCGCTGCACAAGCTCTTTTGCGTGCATCGAGCGATTCGCCTCGCGGAGCATTTCATACGCAGCTTCCGATACGCTTTTCCCGGAATACTTGCTCCGCCCCATGAGGATTTCCCTCGATTGGTCAGTAACGTCCGTATTCGGTCGTTGGCGAGCGCCTTTTTCGTCGGAATAGAATTGACTGGACAGACTGGCCAGTTTGGCTTTATCAGCTTCAACTCGATAGAGCGTTTCTGCCAACTCCAAGTACTTCTTGATCGTGGCAATCTCGTCGTCCAAGCGACGACGTTTTTTTTCAAGCTCTTGCAGCCGGTTCTTGTAGGCGCTGATTCGCTGTTCAAGACCAACCAAAATATCGGTGAGTTCTTCCACGAACTAGCCCCCAAGTGAAGCATGTTTGCTTTATAGCATTGCTTGCATAGCAAGTCAATAACTAAAGTTTAAGCATGGCTTGCATGGTATGATCGCTTTCAAACTAGTCTGTGCTTGCCCATGATGTTACCTGCTCTGTCGATAAGAGTAACAAGATACCCGTCAGATATTGTCCTCAATGAGTTATGATGCCTTCTCATGTCCCTACCATACGATCAGGATATCCCGCTCGATAGACTCGCCTCCGTCGCCACTGATGCGGCGCGCCAGGCTGGGGCCGTTCTGACCGAATGTACGCGCGCCGGCTTTCGCATTGAACACAAACACGTCATCAACCTCGTCACCGATGCCGACCACAGAGCGGAACAACGGATTATCGACGTCATCCACGCTGCCTTCCCGACTCATCGTGTCCTTGCCGAGGAGCGAGGGCTCACCGAGCAATCGTCATCTCGATACAAATGGGTGATCGATCCACTCGATGGCACGACCAATTTTGCTCATGGGTTCCCCGCATACTGCGTATCAATTGGGGTGGAATGTGATGGACGTGGGATTCTTGGAGTGGTCTACGATCCGACTCGAGACGAACTCTTCACCGCGCAAATCGGTCATGGAGCTCACCTCAACGGGGCTCCCATTGCTGTGTCCAAAACGAACCTCCTCGATCATGCGCTCCTCGTAACCGGATTTGCGTACGACATTCGCGATACCCCAAACAATAACTTGAACCATTTTGTGCGATTCGCTTTGAAGGTCCAGGGATTGCGTCGAACTGGAACGGCAGCGCTGGATCTCTGCTACGTTGCGGCCGGCCGGTTCGATGGATTTTGGGAAGTGGCTCTGAGCCCTTGGGACATGGCGGCGGGAGTCGTCATCCTTCGAGAAGCCAGCGGACGAGTGACGGACTTCAGGGGTAATACCCATTCGATTTACGGGAAAGAATTGGTGGCAAGTAACGGACTGATCCACCAAGCCATGCTCAACCTGCTTCAAGAGGATTGAACCACCTCATATAACCCAATTCGCTCATGATACCGGCCCGCCTTGAATGCCGATTCGCCCTGTTACGACAAAACGGATCTACACGTAACCTAACTCACATTCTTCACGAAGACTCCTACCGTATTCGACGATACGCCGCTTCGATAAGCCTGACGAAGGGCGGGCTCGCCACTTAGCAGGCTGCGGAAAAACTCGATTGATGCCGAAAATATGGCTGAATTTCCCGTACTGTACTGAAGCCAGAATAACCTCAGGATGCTCAAAAAGGCGGTCCAGCAAGGCCGCGGCGAGCGAAGAGGCGAGGAGGTACGTACCGCACTTCGTGTGGACCGTTCGCCCTTGCAATGGATTTTGGCGAACGGAAAATCCCCTCCAGTGATTCCGATATCCGAGCGGCTCGTCTCTATACGTTGAGACTCTGAGCGACGCGAGAACGCCGCTGGCAGACTTTTTCAGCATCCTGTTGGATCTTCCTGAAGATATACAGATAGAACGAGGATGAAGTATGATCCCTGCCATAAGAAGGAAGGAGATCGGCTGTATGGCGCATTCACTACCCCCATCGGGAGACTCAAACGGACATTCACCCAAAGTCGAAGGAGCCGGATCGCAGACCAAGGATGTGGAATTGCTCCAGGTGCTCGTAAGCCGGAAGGGAACTCAGGTCGATGCCCAATGGGCCATTCATCCCCAACTGAAACAGGATCTTCTGCCACAGGAATGGCAAGAGGTGACAGACCTCATGGCCAAGGTGACAGGCATCGTCGGCACAAGATTTTCGCAGGTGCTTGCACAAGCTGATCCCGAACCGCCCAGCAACGCATGAACGCAATACAATGTTGAATGATGAGTTATGAATGATGAATTAATGGGTACAAGCTCATTCAACATTCACCATTGGAGCCTCATATGGAGACCTATTATCATCCCCATGATCTAAGCAAGTTTCCTGATATAGGCAAGGGGAACAAAGACCTGTGGGACAAATTCATGGCCTACTACAGCGCTGTCTTTGCTGAGGGAGCCTTGACGGAACGAGAGAAGGCCCTCATCGCCCTTGCTGTTGCCCACGCAGTTCAATGTCCCTATTGCATCGATGCCTACACCCAGGCCTCCCTGGAAAAAGGGTCAAACCTCGAAGAAATGACGGAAGCTGTTCACGTCGCCTGCGCCATCCGAGGCGGCGCCTCGCTCGCGCACGGTGTCCAAATGCGCAACGTCGCCGACAAGCTATCGATGTGATGGGATTGGTGGCTAACACGCCTAGAGATAAGCGTGTTCTGGGATTGCGAGTGTGAAGTATTTGCCGCGCTCTTCGTAGAGAATCCGCGCATCCGTTAAAGCACCGAGCACCTGATCAATTGCTCCGTCGAGTATTGCGCCTCTCTCAGGTCGATGTGCCAGCAGCGCAGAGATTTGGTCTTTGCTTTTCGCCGCTTCGTTGCAGACCTCGATGATTCCCGCCGCAGGCCACTCGTAGCGCCGACGCATCGATGCCTTTGGACTCCGACCGTCGTAAACTGTGACATAGTCCATCGCCTTCGAATAATAAAGAAATGGCCGATCGCTCGACCCGGCAATTCTGCGCCACTCCTGCACGAGATCGACCAATTCTTGGTAGACCTGCTGGTCCACATTCCAATTTTCCAGCTCATACTCGAAATCGTAGGCAATCTTTCCCACGTCCACCTGCCTGGCATCGTAGACATGCTCATATGCCGTCCATGGACCGGTGATACGCACACCATATTCATGCGGTTTCGTGTAGTAGGGGCTGAATCGTTGGAGCCAGAACTTTCCCGTCCCCTCCGGTGGAGGCAAATGAAACAATGAGGGAATCAAGTCGATCTGACGGCGGTAATCCTCGTTCGTTTCTCCAGGAAACCCGAGCAAGATATTCCAGGATACCGCGACATGATAATAGGAGCACCATTTCAGGCAGATGATATTTTGCATCGGCGTCACGCCCTTATCCATCGCCTGCAATTGATTGAGGCTCAGGCTTTCCAAGCCCGGCTGCATGCACTTGACTCCTCCGGCAGCGAGCATTCGAATCTGGCTCTTCTGAAGATTGCTCTTGGTCTCGATAAATACATCGAGGTCGCAGTGGTCTGCCGCAAACCGACCAAAGAGGTTCTCGATATATTTCATGTCGATGATGTTATCCACGAGGCGAAACCGCGTCGTATCGTAGCGGCTGGAAAGATAGCCCATCTCCCTGGCCGCTTGCTCGGACGATTTAGCCCGAAATTTCATGCTTTGGGCATTCAATCCACAAAACGTACAGTGATGTTTCTCTCCCCACCAACAGCCCCGTGAACCTTCGTACAACAACACTCGATTGAGTCCTTGAGCCGAATCGCCCAACTCCGCCAGCAGATGGTAGTAGTCGTCATAGTCGGGGGGACCGGTCTTCGCAAAGTCCGAGAAGAGCGAGTGGTTTGGGGTGAACGAGACTGACGCTCCTTCCCGGCAGGTCACACCGTTGGGGATCGTCCCGACCTTTCCTGCGAGGAGGTATCGAACTAATTCAGGGAACGCTTCTTCTCCCTCTCCCACCACCACATGATCGATGAAGGAGAAGGCCCGGAAGTATTCCAGCCCCATTTCGCCGTCATAGTTCGCTCCACCGAACACAATGGTCACCTCTGGGTAGAGGTCTTTGATAAGTTTGGCCATCGTCAGGCTTGCGACGTTTTGATCGAACGTGGAGGTAAAACCCACGATCTTATACTGCCCCCAGTCGACGGCGGTCAGAGCCCAGGTCAAGAACTGTGGCGCGGTTCTCGACGCCATATCTTCAAAGAATGAAGCGGGACAGCCGCTCTCCTTGGCAATTTGCTCGAACACCGGCTTAAACAGGCGTGGATACTCAACGCGCTTTGGATTGTCGCGAAATAAAAGATAAGAAAAAATCCATTCGCCGAACAGTGCCCGTTTTTCGCAAATCATTTCATAAAGATGGACACCGATCTTGTGAGCGAAGCGGACATTGAGATGATGGCAGTCGACGGGAATATTCTTCGACTTGAGCAGCGCGGAGAGCGTGCCCAATTGAATCGAAGGATACTTCGAGAAGCTGAACGGCATGTTGACGAGTGCCACCTGGGCCTTGTCGCTCACTGGATGCCTCGTTGGTACATGAACAGATTAACCTGTAAGTGGTTACCCGCCCTCCGAACGGAACGGTTCGAATTCACGATCTGCCTTGGCCGCCAAGTAGAAATCGCTTTCCGTTAGGCCATTGATCTTGTGTGTCCAAATCTCGATTTTGCACTTGCCCCAGGCAAGATAGAGATCTGGATGGTGGCCTTCCGCTTCTGCCACTGCCCCCACCTTATTCACGAAGGCCAAAGCTTTGGCGAAATCACTAAATGTATACAAGCGCTCAAGATGTCCGGCCTGATTCAGCGACCATCCACGCCCAAGCTCTTTCAACAGAGCCTGCGCGCGATCCGCAGGGACGGGCGGCACACCGCCACGGCAAGGGATACATTTGTTGTCAGCAAGACTCATGTCGCCACCTCCTGATATAGAAAGCACCGTCGTACGTCGATCCTGTCCGGCACACTACTAACAAACTGTCTTGCACACGAACACTTCGGTAGTCACACGCGCGACTCAATAGCAGAACGCTTTCGGAGGATGCTCAAAAAGATCGTCCAGCAAGGCCGCAGCGAGCGAAGGCCCGAGGCGTACCCTCTGGGGTACGTTGAGGGTCTGAACGATGCGAGAACGCTGCTGGCGGAATTTTTCAGCATCCTACCATGCAGGTATTCTAAAGGGGCTGTAAGTGGAAGGGCAAGGTGGTGAAGTTAGATGACGGGGCGGTTACTCTGCCTCATCGGCTACACCACCCGAGCGGGCCAGGTCATCCATCTTGATCTTCTCTGGGTTGAATTTGGTCGTTGCGGTTGTCATCCGATCGAGCGCCTCATCGAACGACAGGGGAGCGGCATCCTTCGGTCGGAACCGAATCGGATTCACTCGCGCAACCACGAAACTCTTGAGATAGGGACTCGTCAGACCCTTCGCTTTCAAGGCCTCAACCTGCGCAACAATCTTATCGTCCAGCGCCAATAGAGAATTCGCTCGTTCCAGCCGCAGTGTCAGTGCAACACTCATCGGTTTCTTCAAAAATTCCTCTACCCGTTTCAACAGAGGATGGTAGGCCCCACCACTAAATCTTGGGCGCGCTTCATAGCAGAGACCCAGAGTAATGAAGGCCGGATCCTCGAATTCCAGGGCATAGGTCTCTTCCGTCGCATCATCAAGCCGTTCCAATTCCTTGTACATGCGGATGACTTCAAGGGATTTCTCCCGTAGATTGTGCGCCTTCTCCGTATTCATCGCGAGAATCTGGTAGGCTGCAGCCGGTTCCGCCACCATGATCGCGACGATGCTCTTCGCCCCAAGCGTCTTCATCGCCGAGAGCCGATGGTTGCCGTTGGGAGTCCAGTACTTGGCAACTTGTTCACTCGTTGGAGCACGCACGGCGATGATCGGATCGAGAAACCGCCCGATCTTGCCGATCACGATTTCTAACCTGCGAACGTGTGTGTCTGAAAGATTGCGCTGAAACGGGGTTGGCTCGACAAGTGCGATCGGCAGGGCTGCCAAGAGCAGCCAGCGCCCGCCATAGGGCTCACGATAGATCGCGAGGATCTTTCCCCCGTCATTCTCAATCACTCGATGCAGATCAGCCACATCGTTCGGAGGAGCTGCAGATTGGAGTTCGGTCGCGGCCAAACCGCTCGACACATGAGCAAGTGTTCGACGGCGACGTGTGCCGACGGCGACACGAGGGACTTTTGTTTGCTTCCCAGCCATCGCCCAGTATGGTAGGGAAGGGCAAGAAGAAAAGAAAGCCCCCGAACCTGGCAGGTAGCTGAAAAAGTCCGCCAGCAGCGTTCTCGCATCGTTCAGACCCTCAACGTACCCCAGAGGGTACGCCTCAGGCATTCACTCGCTGCGGCCTTGCTGGACAGCCTTTTTGAGCTTCCAGCGGGATCGTTCTCCTGTTTGCTACATGTGGGGATATACAAAGTTCTAGCGCGCCAAGATAGTTTTCTTCAACCTGCTAACCTCGGATAGCATGAGTAATTCGTCAATCAGCGAGCCAAGCTTGAAATCAACCACGCAGAAGATCGGCTGGTTCACAGCCTCCTGCGTGCTCGTAAGCAACATTATCGGAGGCGGTATCTTCACCACCACGGGAATGATGGCCCGCGATGTCGGCGATCCCATGCTGATTCTACTTTTGTGGTTCGCCGGGGCACTCTTTGCGCTCGGTGGCGCCATGGTCTATGGAGAACTCGGGGCCGCGCTCCCTCATGCGGGAGGGGATTATGTCTACCTGCGAGAGGCCTACGGACCCCTGATGGCATTTCTCAGTGGGTGGACCTCGTTTACGATTGGCTTTGGCGCAGCGGTCGCAGCCTCGGCCATCAGTTTTTCGTCCTATGCACTCCGTGTCGTCCCAATCGAAGACGAACAGGGGTGGGTGGCAAAGGGTCTCTCGCTCTCTCTGCTATGGGTCGCGACCATCATACATTGTCGAGGCGTGGGGGCAGGCGGCCTTATGCAATTGCTCTTGACGACCACAAAAGTCGTCGCTATTGGAGGATTGATTCTCGGCGGGCTTGCAGCGGTGACTGGGCACTGGGAAAACCTCCTCGCAAGGCCCACCATCCAACAGCCGACGCTTGGAGCTTCCGCCATCGCACTCGTGATTGTGACCTACTGTTATCTTGGCTGGAACGTTGCAGGGTATATTGCCGCCGACATTGCCGATCCCAGGCGGGCTCTGCCAAAAATCATGATCGGGGGGACCGCCTTTGTCGCTGCGATTTATCTGCTGCTGAACATCGTTTATCTGTCGTCGCTCTCGATCGCGGAGCTGGCTAGTGAACCGATCGTACCGGTTGCGGAGAAAGCTGCTGCAGCCTTGTGGGGGCCACAGAGTGGGCGAGTGGTTGCTGCCATCCTTTGTCTCTCCATCGCAGGGGCAGTCAGCGCCATGACCTGGGCAGGACCTCGCGTCTATTGGGCCATGGCGCGCGACGGCATGATCAGCCCCTGGCTGGCTCGCCTCCACCCACGCACCGCAGTGCCAGATCGTGCCATCGTCTTCCAAAGTCTCTGGGCCTCGATCCTTATTCTGAGCGGAACTTTCGAACAGCTTCTCGTGTACAGCAGTCTTGTTCTCTCGCTATTCATGGCCTTAACCCTCTCTACGATCTTTCGTCTTCGTTCTACAACCGTCGTGGACCCCAGCCAATATCAGGCCCCTCTCTATCCCCTCTTACCGGCAACCCTCGTGATCGGGGCCACTGCATTAGTCATCTACAGTCTCGTCCAGCGACCGACAGAATCGTTGTATGGCGCGGTTACTGTCCTGAGTGGAATTCCGTTCTATTACTTCTGGCGTAACAAGCAGAGCCTCCGCCAACAGAAGCTTTAATGAATCTCAGCTGAATGTTTTGCATGTGAGTCGGCGGGCACGATAACCAAGCCATATGGCGAATCATTGGGTGACAGGAAAATGATGTTCGTTCAGAGAGATATAACTCGTTACACGTGAATGGTTTCGCAGACAGAGTATTCGGCAGTCCTACGTCTTACTTTTTCACCTCTCACGTTTATTAGTTCTTGTCAGTGATGCGAGAACGACACGGGCGACCCTGCACTAGGTGGGAGGTCGCCCGTTCATGGCGCTTATGACGCCAATTCAGCTATGTAATTGTCGGCCCAGATAAAAACTGAGGCCCGCGCGACAACTAGAGCATTAAGTGGCTAATCGGGGGAAAACAAAACCATCCCAGGCGCTTATGTTCCTCGCGCCAGCGTCGAGTTCTCCATTACATGGTCAGGACATTACCCTATTGGTCTACGGTGCCGTGACGGCACAGCCAGTGGAGAACCGGCTAGCACGACCGATCAGCAACCCGCCCTCGAAGTCGGCGGGCCTGAGTGGCCAGGTGGAGTCAGGTCATCCATCGCTACCCTCCTCTCTTGGAAAGTCGGCGGGGGAACCTGTTGACAGCTACACGTCTTGTCCGGTCCCCCTGATCGAATGAACGAATGGGCCGTGGTTTCCTCATACGCCCATTAGAAACTTGTGTCAATGGAGAAATAAATTTTTATTCACTGACTCGTTCAGCATAAAACGTACCATCTAAAAGAGCCATGCGCCAACGAAACGATTGCAAAAAATAACTTATTACAAATGTAAGGGAGCGTTCGTCCCTATCTGGAACTAGATCCTCTCTCTATTGTGGAATTGCAATAGAAAGGTCAATGCCTGATTAGGCTAAGGGAGTGCGGGTGCGTCTTGGGCACATCGAAAGCCGACGTGGGCGTCATGCTCGGTGGGATCGCTTTTAGTCCGGAAAGCGGACCGAAGCCTGTAGGGACCATTTATATACGAACCACCTCGTTGCACCTTGACAGTGCCCTCCACTGGGCCGCGGGGATTAACGGTGGGTTGTGTTGTGTAGAAGGTTTCGTCATACCAGTCGGCTACCCATTCATAGAGATTGCCTGCCAGGTCGTGAATACCATAGGAGCTGCGTCCTTGGTCGCGATTGCCGATGGGAGCCACTGTGTCAGCGCCTTCCTTCAATCCAAAGACCGCATGGCCCGCCGTCGGCAGATCATTTCCCCATGGATACGTCCGGCCCTCCGTACCTCGCGCCGCTTTCTCCCACTCCGCTTCAGTCGGCAAGCGCTTCCCCGCCCAAAGACAATAGCCCGTGGCCTCCAGCCAATTCACCCAGCGCACCGGTTTCTCCGCATGAACCACTGGCGTTTCCTGGTCAGCGAAACCCCACGGGGGTTCACTCTGAATCGCCTCGACAAACTTGGCAAACCGTCCGTTCGTTACTTCAAACGTATCCAAATAAAAACTGTCGAGGAAGACGCGATGGACGGGCTGTTCGTCATCGTCGCCCTGCTCGCTCCCCATCGGAAATTCCCCGGCCGGCACCAGCACCATGGGCGCCCCGTCCTTACCGATGAGCGTGGCCGGGAGTTTGGAGAGGACAGTTGCCTTTGAGGCCTGGCTTCTGTTTGTAGAATGTCGCAGTTTCCCCCATGATTTCGGAGAAACCGGATCAGGCTTCTCAAGAGCTGGCTCGGGTTTGGTGGTGGCATGCTCGTTGGCCAGGGCTAAGCCATGGTCAAGGGTCAACCACGAAAAGAACAGACCAATCACCACAACGGCAACCATCCCTCTAGACCGCATACTCGTTTAAATCCAGATTCAAAGCACAGCGAAAGAAATCCGTCGACCATTGCATGGGCAGGCCCTCCAGAGTACCCAAAATGATGAGGGCAAATCTAGGGTGAAGTTATGCACGATCCCCGCGCATATTGAAGGCGCGGGGATCGCGTAAGCGAGATTTGGTGGAGGCGCCGGGAGTTGAACCCGGGTCCGAAGACCTTCCGCACAACGGATCTACATGTGTAGCCGATCGTTTTAATTTCGCAGCCACCCACGCCCACCGGCTAGCTTAGACTGGCCACTAGCCCAGTATTGTCTCGTC
>CXWL01003258.1_pt1 | contig 34663 bp, 34 predicted proteins | sample 590931 | NCBI WGS metagenome assembly CXWL01 (sample SAMEA3498368, study PRJEB10139) | groundwater metagenome | biome: water well; material: biofilm material | place: Germany | collected 2015-04-27
AAAAAATAATGTTTCTGCCTCTGAGGCACTTACCCTTCTCTTCGCCGGTAAATTGCCTGACTTTATCTTGTAGTGCACTTGAGGAAAAAACTACGCTGAATAGTTACAAAAAATCTTTTGCAGTTTATAACATATATGTTATATTAGATCATGGTATGGACCGTTGAAACATTAAATCAAACCGTTGATGAAGAGCTTGAAGCCCTACCCACTGATATGAGGGCGAGATTTATTTGGATCAGTCAACTGATTGAGATACATGGTTTACATAATGTGCGCGAGCCTTACATAAAGCATGTTGAGGATGTTTTATGGGAAATTCGTATGAAAGGCAAAGATGGAATTTCTCGTGCTTTGTATGTAACAGTCAAGCCCAAGCGAGTTGTCGTGGTACGTGTCTTTGTAAAGAAGACGCAAAAAACGCCCCGCAGAGAAATCAAGCTAGCCCTAAAACGAGCACAGGAGATTGAGCAATGACTAAAGTAAATGAACTCCACAAGAAGTGGCTTAATGACTCAAGTTACACAGCTGATTTTGAAGCAATAACTGATGAATTTGAAATTGCTTCTGCAATTATTGAGGCCCGGAATCTGGCAGGACTGACACAATCTGAGCTAGCCACGCGGTTGAAAGCTAAACAGTCACTTGTTGCACGCCTTGAGAGTGGCGCAGACAACACAACGATAAAAACGCTGCAACGTATTGCGGAAGCCACTGGCACACACCTCAAGATCTCTTTTGAGCAACCCGGTACCTAAATCAAAATCATTGTGTGTTAATCAGCATCCAAAAGTTACCACTTTCAGCATTAATTGTTACCTGATAGGAAATAAATTATTTTCATTAACAATGTTAGAGCAATTCTTGCTGGCAGAATTCTATGCAGTTTTACAGATCAAAAATTGATTGTGGCAAATTTGTGCCAAACTGCGGCTGAAATACCATCGTTTGAGGCTGCGTGACACTGGTTTTATGCTTGGTAAGCATTGTAAGTGTTTGATTTATAAATGACTATAATTCTCAACTATGTTTCGCACCGCCGGGGGCAGGCACGCACCGCCGGGGTCAGGTACAGAATAACGAATCCAGCACAGGCAATGCGTACACCACAAGTTCACAAAACAAAAAATCTACTTAATTCATCAACAATATTCTCAATTCGCGACCTGTCCCCATGTTTCCCTTTTAATGATAATAGCCTGACAGTAGCTGTATTGGATGATCCACAACCCCTGGAACAAAAACTTCCGGCTAAAGCACCCAGTGGATTAAGGCATTAAATCCACTGGATGGATGGATGGATGCATGGATGGATGGATGGATGGAATCTCTGACTGTGCAATTCATGCAATATCCGGGTTAAGTAAAAGCAGTACTTACTTTGCGTCTTAATGCGAATGAGCGCCATCTTTTTTCTGATCATGTTTATGCTCATGCATGTGATCCATCATGCCGCCCATTTCTGATTCATCCAGAAAACCATCCTTGTTGGTATCTTTTTTGTCAAACATTGCACCATGGTGACTCATAAATTCTCTTCTGCTTATTTTCCCGTCTTTATCCATATCTACTTTAGACATCATATTCTTACACTGATGCCCGTGGTGATCATTGGATTGCATGTCACCATGATTCGTATGCTGTTCGCTTTTATCCGCTTTATCAGCAGCGGAAACTGATGCTGCGCCGAATGTTAATAAAAAAACAGTTCCGATGGCAATAGAAATCAATTTTCTTTGATGAAGCATTTTAGTTCTCCTGAATAATGAATGAGTGAGTAAAGGCTAAAAAATTCTTCCTTCAGCTTTTGTTAGAAGCTGAACATACCTGGAAAATTCGAAAAACAACTTCAATACTGCATAGTACCGTAACAAAGGTAACAAAGCATAAATAATGATGCCGCTTCACGCAACAATAAAATGTTGCCGGTAATACTTGAGCTCGTTGATGGAGTCATAAATATCTGCCAGAGCCTCATGTTTACTTTCTTTGGTCAGACCTGCTGCTATTTCCGGTTTCCAGCGTTTGACCAGTTCCTTAAAGGTACTGACATCCAGATTACGATAATGAAAATAGGCTTCCAATTGTGGCATTGAACGAACCATAAAGCGCCGATCCTGACAGATCGAATTTCCGCACATGGGGGATACGCCGGACGATACGTGCAATTTTAGAAACTCAATCATTTGTGCTTCAACTTCTGCTTCGTTTAATTGAGAAGCTTTCACCTTGTCAATCAGACCCGATTTGGAATGCGTGGATCTGTTCCATTTGTCCATACCATCCAATAGGGTATCCGGTTGAGACACCACCAGAACCGGGCCTTCAGCCACCACATTTAATTGTGAGTCGGTGACAACCAAAGCCACTTCAATGATGCGATCGGTATCCGGATTGAGTCCGGTCATCTCCATGTCGACCCAGATGAGGTTATTGTTGTTATCTTGTGCCATAATTATTTCTATAATTTTTGAATGCAGTGCGTTTAATTGTGTCATATTGGCATCAGTCCGTCACTTTTAAAACAAATTAAGGAAATACCGATTAATTCATGAATCTGTTTAATCGTTAGAAACTTTCATTGCATCAATCACTTGATTGCAGAATTAATCCAAACTTCAGAGCTATAAAACTATTTATTATGCAAACATTTACATTGGTTTTTCTTGTCGCCCTATTGCTCACAACGCTGACTCAAATTTGGCTGGCAGCACGGCATATTCGCTATATACGCGCTCACCAGAATAAGGTACCCGATGATTTTGCCAGTCAGATCAATCTGGCTGATCACCAGAAGGCAGCGGACTATACCTGCGCCAAAACACGCGCGGGATATTCGGGCATTCTGTTACAAGTTGTACTTTTGCTGATTTTTACCTTGGGCGGTGGTTTAAGCGCCCTGAGTAATTTTTGGGCCGGTTGGCTGAGCGATCCATTGGTACATGGCATGGCGTTGATTATCAGTACTTTTTTTATCATTGGCATCGCTGAGATTCCGTTGAGCTATTACCGTACTTTTGTGATCGAAGCGCAATATGGTTTCAATAAAATGACCCCAGCCATGTTTTTTACCGATCTGGTCAAGCAATCCGCACTGGGTCTATTGCTGGGTGTGCCTTTGTTCTTCTGTGTGTTGTGGTTAATGGAGAAAATGGGAGAAAGCTGGTGGTTGTATGTGTGGCTCGCCTGGATAGCCTTCAATTTAATCGTTCTGGCGATATATCCTACCTGGATTGCACCACTGTTTAATAAATTTACACCATTGGAAGACGCCACCCTCAAGACACGCATTGAGCAGCTCATGAATAAATGTGGTTTTAAAGCCAGCGGATTGTTTGTGATGGATGGTTCACGCCGTAGCAATCATGGTAATGCGTATTTCACAGGATTTGGTAAAACCAAACGGATTGTTTTTTTTGATACCCTGTTATCGCGCCTTAATCCGAGTGAGATTGAAGCGGTGCTGGCGCATGAATTGGGGCATTTCAAACATCGGCATGTCATCAAACGTATCGTGATATCCTTTGCCATGAGTCTGGCTTTTCTATGGATACTGGGATATTTAATGGGGCAAAACTGGTTTTATGAAGGTCTGGGCGTATCGGTTTCAGCGGTGCCATCAGCCGCTATGGCATTAATACTGTTTTTTCTGGTAATGCCTGTGTTCACATTTCTGTTTCACCCCCTATCAAGCATTTATTCACGTAAACATGAGTTTGAAGCCGATGCCTATGCTGCACAAAATGCATCGGCGGATGATCTGATTCATGCTTTGGTCAAACTGTACCAGGACAATGCCGCCACACTCACGCCAGACCCGTTGCATTCAGCCTTTTACGACTCACATCCACCGGCAGCCATCAGAGTGGCCCACCTACAGAGACAGGGGTGATCATGAACGAAATGATTTGTGATTTGACATCCAGACAGTGCAAACCTTGCGAAGGAGGTGTGCCGCCATTATCTTCAGATGAAGTTTCTGCCTTATTACAGCAAATTGAAGGATGGCAATTACTGGATAAGCACATCAGCAAAACCTACGCATTCAAGAATTACTATCAAACCATGGCTTTTGTGAATGCGGTGGCATGGATCTCCCATCGGGAAGATCATCATCCCGATATGACGGTTGGTTACAACCAATGCGTTGTCACCTATACAACGCATGCAATTGGCGGATTATCGGAGAATGATTTTATCTGTGCAGCCAAAATCGGCAAGCTGTTTACAATTTGAGTACCCGCCAAAAAAACTCAAAGCATACAGCAGAGTATTTGACCGGACAGATCGTTGCTGCATTTGGCAGACACTACTCAGTTGAAACTGAAAAGGGTGAAATCGTGTCCTGTGTCATGCGCGGCAAGAAAGGTGGCGTTGTCTGCGGTGATCAGGTTGAATGTCAGCTTACTACCACCGGGCAAGGTGTCATTGAAGCGATAAAGCCGCGCAAATCGCTGTTATACCGTAGTGACAGCTTCAAGGAAAAAATCATTGCGGCCAATGTAACGCAAATCATTATAGTCGTGGCGGCAGTTCCCAGCTTTAGTGAGGAATTGATCAATCGTTGTCTAGTAGCCGTTGAGAGCGAAAATATCGAAGTGTTGATTGTGCTGAATAAAGCCGATCTCACAGAGCCCACTCAAGCGGCAATGGACATACTCTCGCTCTACAGGGATCTCGGTTATCCCGTACTACAGCTAAGCGCCCTCAAAGATATTTCCGTGCTCCAACCTTATTTGCAAGGCCATCTTAGCGTACTGGCCGGCCAATCCGGCATGGGCAAGTCAACTCTGCTCAATGCGCTGATCCCGCAAGCCAAACGTGCCACGGCAGAAATCTCGGTAGCATTGGATTCCGGCTGCCACACAACCACGCACTCACAGCTTTACCATGTGGACGCTAACAGCGATATCATCGATTCCCCCGGAATCCAGGAATTTGGCTTAAATCATATTAAAGATGAGAATCTGGCATGGGGGTTTATCGAATTTCTCCCATACATCGGGCATTGCAAGTTCAGTAATTGCCGCCATACCCGTGAACCCGGCTGCGCTGTGACACTGGCCGTACAAGCAGGAAAAATTCATCGCAAGCGATTGGATTTTTATCATCGATTGTTGCGACATGAAAGCCTCGATACAAACGAGTAAAAGAAATGCTGAATAACTCACTACCCTGGTAATAGTTGTACGCCAGTTACAATAATGTGTTATTGACGCATTGCATCCTCTGCGGCAAGATGCGGCATGCATGCCAATTCATAAAAGCTGCTGCCATCGCTTCCAATCTTTTTAACTCAGTAATCTTATGACCATTACTCCCAACCGTCAGTGGGCATTGATTGCCGGCCCATTGCTTGCGATCGCTGTTGCCGTCAGCATGAATCAATCTGGCTGGGAAGGTCAAGCCTGCTGGACAGGTGCTGTGGCCATTCTGTGTGTTGTTTGGTGGATATTTGAGCCCATTCCCATCCCTGCAACGGCCATCATTCCTTTGGCGATTTTTCCACTCACCGGGGTTTTGCCGCAAGAGAAAATAGCTGCGGCGTATGGCAGCGAGCTGATTCTATTGATGCTAGGCGGATTCATCTTATCGACAGCGATGGAGCGTTCCGGTGCACACCGCCGGATTGCGCTGGGCATGGTCAATGTTATTGGTGGTACCAGCAGCCGCCGCATCGTGCTGGGGTTTATGGCGGCGACAGCGGCGCTGAGCATGTGGATATCAAATACCGCAACGGTGTTAATGATGCTGCCGATTGCATTGGCCGTTATCGCGCAAAGCCCCGACAAAAAACTGGCGCTGCCGTTATTGCTGGCGATTGCCTACGGCAGTAGCATCGGCGGCTTGGGGACACCGATCGGCACACCGCCGAATCTGGTGTTCATGCAACAGTACGAAAGCTTCACCGGCAGCGCGGTGAGTTTCTCGCAATGGATGAGCTGGGGTCTGCCGGTGGTACTGATTTTCTTGCCGATTGCCGGATTATGGCTAACGCGCAAACTGGATTACCGGGGTGAATTGACGATCCCGCCTGCGGGCGACTGGCGCCCGGAAGAATACCGCGTGCTGATCGTGTTCGGCCTGACTGCGTTGGCGTGGATCACGCGCTTGGAACCGTTCGGCGGCTGGAGTGCCTGGCTCGGCTTGAAAGGCGCGAACGATGCGATTGTGGCGCTGACAGCCGTGGTGATTCTGTTTCTGGTGCCCAACGGTCGTGGCGGCAAATTGATCGACTGGCAAACCGCCGAGCGCGTGCCTTGGGGCATTCTAATCCTGTTTGCGGCGGGTATTGCGATCGCCCAAGCGTTTATCGAATCCGGGCTATCTCGCGCGATCGCCGATCAATTGGCAGTTCTCGCCAGCCTGCATCCGCTGGTAATGATCGCAACCATCGCACTAATCGTCACTTTCCTGACCGAAACCACCAGCAATACCGCTACCACGATATTGCTGATGCCTATTCTGGCGTCCGCTGCACTTGGCGCAGGCATCGACCCTGCTCTACTGATGGTCCCCGCCGCGATGAGCGCGAGTTGCGCTTTCATGCTACCGGTGGCTACTGCGCCAAATGCCATTGTATTCGGCAGCGGTCATGTCACCGTCGCCAATATGGTGCGGGAAGGGCTGGCGCTGAATTTTATAGGGGTTGTGGTGATTACGCTGGTTTGTTATTTTTTGATGACGTAAGTGATTTTTCTAACAGTGTAATTTCTTCTGATACTCTAACTTAGAGTTTTCATTAGAAGAGTATATCAGTGTAGATCTTCAAAAAATGCAGCAAATTAATCAACAAGTTACTATTTCTAAAAAGAAGAAAGAATGGAGAAGAATAATGTTTGTTTTTATCTCATATCCTAAAAAAGAGCTTGGCGTTTTTGCCAATCACTTAGCAGAAGAGTTGAAGGATCGAAAAATTGATTATTTTCTCGACGAAGAAAAAATCGGTTCAGAAGACTGGAATCGTAAGGTAAGAGAAAATATTAAGAAAGCAAATGCTTACGTAGTTCTGTATTTACCAGAAGCAAATATTCAGAATCGCTATTTTCATGAAGAACTTAAGAAAATCAAAGAAAATAGTGTAGGGAATGATAAAAAAACAACAATTCCTGTGACATTTTCTCCAAATTCAGCTGATGATTTACCATCTTTTCTTAGTAGATACAACGCCATTGAAACCAATAATACTAGTGTTAATTTGTCAACAAGCTGGGTCAAACGCATCTGGATCCGATACAACGCCATTGAAACCAATAATACTGGTGTTAAGCAAAGCGATAACGATGGTTTTTGGATTCGCCAAATTGTGGATAAGATTGAAGATTCTGGTGCAATAAAACTATTCAAATTGAAGAAAAATATCTTTATTGCCTCTCAGATAATAGCTGCGCTTCTGGTTATTTTTTTGATGTTTTCAGAAATAAGCGAAAAGAAAAATATTCAAACAGAACTAAAAGCAGAAAAGGTAAAGGTTGAAGAAAAACAGAAGCAGGTAATTGAATTAGAAAGATTAAGAACCGGTGAATATGTATGTAATTTATTAATAGGTAAATACAAGCTAGATCATCCATATACATTCATTGAAAAAAATGGCTATCGAACGGTAGGAAATGTAGATTCGACTTGGGAAACAGATAAAGAATGTGAATATGATAAACATAACAACCAATACATCTTAAAGGGTAAAGATACAACTTATTTCGATGTTGAAGCTTTTATCAATAAAGGATATGTAACTATTGCTACAGTTAAACAAGAATATTTGTCTGAAGTTTTTATCGACAGAGAAGGGAGGCTTCTAAATAGAAAGTTTTACTCGACCGAATACCCACCGAATGAAAAAAATATTATTGATATTAAGAATAATAATATTGTCAAGCTAACAGATAAACAAATTATCGAAAAAGCAAAAGAAGTAATGGGTTATCGTAATGAAGAGCATAAGAAATTAGAAACCAAAGGATGTTATCCATTGCAAGGGGTAAAAGGAGGAAAAATCGCTGTAGCTTTTGTTTGTGCTCATTACACAAGGGTCATGGAAAAAAAATGATTAATAACAAAATATATTCAAGTAGCTAAATCTAATACTCAATTTTTTAGAAAATATGAATAGTAATTTACTCAATAAACTCGGCTGGTTACTTTTTTCACTCACCGGTGCTTTCGCTTTCGGCGTTATTGCATTGCACCATGGTGAATCCATCGGTGCAATTTGGATCGTGATCGCAGCAGTCTGCGTTTACATTATCGCTTATCGTTTTTACAGTCTGTTCATTGCTAGTAGGGTATTGAAATTAGACGCCACCCGCATGACGCCGGCGTACAAACTCAATGATGGGTTGGATCATGTACCAACCAATAAATATGTTTTATTTGGGCACCACTTTGCTGCGATTGCTGGCGCGGGGCCGTTGGTGGGACCGATTCTGGCCGCACAGATGGGGTATCTGCCGGGTATGTTGTGGTTGCTGGCTGGCGTGGTATTTGCTGGGGCGGTACAGGATTTTATTGTGTTGTTCGTGTCGACCCGCCGTGATGCACGCTCGCTTGGCGATTTGATCAAATCCGAATTGGGGCATATTCCCGGGATGATCGCGTTGTTTGGCGCATTTTTTATCATGCTGATCCTGCTTGCGGTGCTGTCACTGATCGTGGTCAAGGCGCTGGCTGAGTCACCGTGGGGCACGTTTACCGTCGCAGCGACGATTCCGATTGCGATGTTTATGGGAGTTTATTCGCGTTATATCCGCCCTTGTGCGATTGGAGAAGTTTCGCTGATCGGTTTTGTGCTGTTGATGTTGTCGATTGTGGCCGGGCAGTATGTACAGGAAGATCCGGCTTGGGCGGCAATTTTTACGCTGACCGGCGAGCAGTTGACTTGGTTGCTGATTGGATACGGCTTTATCGCTTCGGTGTTACCGGTTTGGTTGTTGCTGGCGCCGCGCGATTATTTGTCAACCTTTTTGAAAATCGGCACCATCGTCGGACTGGCAATCGGTGTGATCATCATTTCACCCGAACTCAAAATGCCTGCGCTGACGCAGTTTATTGACGGCTCCGGACCGGTGTGGTCAGGCAGTCTCTTTCCTTTTCTGTTTATCACCATCGCCTGCGGCGCGATTTCCGGTTTTCATTCGCTGATTGCTTCCGGCACCACGCCGAAAATGATTCAAAATGAAACCGATGCGCGTTTCATTGGTTACGGTGCCATGCTGATGGAATCGTTTGTCGCCATTATGGCGCTGGTGGCTGCATCCACGCTGGAACCCGGCATCTACTTTGCGATGAACAGTCCGGCGGCAATCATCGGCACCACGGCGGAATCGGCTGCGCAAACCATTTCGCAATGGGGTTTTTATGTTACGTCCGAGATGATTACCCAGACCGCGCAGAATGTGGGCGAGCACAGCATCATTTCCAGAACCGGTGGCGCACCGACGCTGGCTGTCGGCATGGCGCAGATTTTGTCGGAAGTTGTCGGCGGTACTGTGATGATGGCGTTCTGGTATCACTTTGCGATTCTGTTTGAAGCACTGTTCATCCTGACGGCAGTCGATGCCGGAACCCGCGCCGGGCGTTTCATGTTGCAGGATCTGCTGGGTTCATTCATTCCTGCAATGAAACGCACCGATTCGTTGATTGCCAGCCTGATCGCCACCGGTATTTGCGTGGCTGGCTGGGGATATTTTCTCTACCAGGGTGTGGTTGATCCATTAGGCGGCATTAATACGCTGTGGCCGTTATTTGGCATTTCCAACCAGATGCTGGCGGGTATTGCGCTGATTTTATGTACCTGCGTGCTGTTTAAAATGAAGCTTGATCGTTTTGCCTGGGTGACTATTATCCCTCTGACGTGGGTTTGCGTCTGCACTCTTACGGCCGCGTGGCAAAAGATTTTTGACGCTAATCCGCGCATTGGTTTTCTGGCGCATGCCAATAAATACCGGGATGCCGTAGCGGATGGGATCGTGCTGGCGCCAGCCAAATCGATCGAGCAAATGCAGCAGGTTATCTTCAATGATTATGTGAACGCATCACTGGCCAGTCTTTTCATGGCAGTGCTCATCAGCATGCTGTTTTTTGGAATTAAAACCGTGCTGCAAGCGCGCTTTGTTCGTCACGCGACTACACAAGAAGCACCTTTTGAATTATTACCCGTCCATGCGACAATCGAAAAATAAATACTGGAGAAACAAATCATGGTCAACAAAATGACTCAAGCAATGCGCCAACTCTCACAAAGCTTGCGGCTAATGGTTGGTGTTCCGGAATACAGCACGTATGTCGATCATATGAAAATAACCCACCCGGATCGTCCGATTATGTCTTATGAAGAATTTTTTCGCGAGCGGCAGGAAGCTCGGTACGGTAGTAAAGGCAGGCTAAATCGGTGCTGTTAGAAGAATTCTAGCCCTGACCCAAATGGCACTTACTTAGGGCAATCGTCAGGATTCTTCGTCATTCCCGCGCAGGCGGGAATCCAGGATGCTCGCAAAAACCGCTGGATTCCCGCCTGCGCGGGAATGACGGGGTGCTGAGTTTTTGTGGCATAGCAGTGAATTGATTGAGTAGTGCCCTTTAAGTAAGTGCCATTCAGCCCTGACCCTGCTTTTGTTTTTTCTTAATTTATATTTTTCAATAACTTAACTGGTGTATAAATGACAATTAGCACGACATGGCTACATAAAGCATGCATAGGGATTGTATTACTCATAAACGTGATCGACGCATCAGCCGGGAAATTGCCAGAATGGAATAATTATCAAGGTAATGCCGCACACACGGGTTATGTACCTGCACGATTCAATCCGGCCAATTTTAGAGTAATATGGAACTGGACCAGCCCGCATAGTAGCGATGGGGTTACACCATTTATCAACCCGGTTACCATATCAAAAGGCCTGATAGCCGTCACAGATGACGACTACTTTAGTCCACAAGCATTATATGTGCTAGACGAGGCCACAGGTACCATATTATGGCAATATGAATTCCCCGCTGACACCCCGGCACTTAACCCTCCAACTATTAACAATGGTAAGATTTTCGTGGCTACCAGTGGCCATTCAGACACCTTCATGCACCAATTCGATGCATATTCAGGTAATTTACTTTGGCAAACTCCTTTTGATGCCCAGTGGGAACATTATTTAGCACCTACAGTATACAGGCATAGGTATCTACATATCTTTTTACTTTAAAATCAGTTGCTTAATGAAAAATAGCTGTTTNNTAAAGATATGAATCTAACTGATTGTTTTATAAGGCTAGAAACTTGTGTAGATACCTATGGTATACAGGGGGGCAGTCACTACTGCAGGTGGATATTATGGAGGCATGTACTCGTTCACGCGAAACACTGGGGTGAAGCTTTGGTTTGCTGATAACATACCTCAGGTGGATATGTTTACACCTGCAATCGATGATGTTTATGCATACGCATATGCAGGAGGTCAACTCAACATAATTGATCGTCGCAATGGTAATGCAGTTAGTATTGGCGATCCGAATCCAGATACTTTTGGATATAGTCATCTTGCAGCAACTATTCTGAGTAACAGTCAACGAGTTATTTCATTCAGTGGCGACAGTTTCAGTGGACGAGCTAGCTCAAGTACGGGAGGATATTATTCCCGTAGCTTAATCAGCTTTGACCTTGCTTCACGCAGTCTTGAGTGGCGCACGGAAAGTCAATATATTACTCAGCCCGCTCTGGCAAATGGACTACTGTACGCAGGCAGTTCCGAATCGCTACAGATAGATGCCATAAGTGAGGACACTGGTCAAGTCGTATGGTCATGGATTCCTGAAGACGGCTCTACTCAGTTCTGCAGAAATATTATTGCCACGGACTCGCACTTATTCGTTAGTACGGACATTGCAGTGCATGCCATTAACCTCAAAACGCATAAATCCATATGGTCTATTGCAATTCCAGGAGAACTTGCGTTATCAAGTAAGGGCACCTTGATTATTAATGAGGGTTGTCGAGAAAGTACAGGAAAAATGATGGCAGTCAAACTTGTTCAATAATCTTTTTCCAGGAATCTGCCGGACTTAAGCAATCGTAGCGAGTCAAGTGGGAGAACGAGAGCAGATTTCCTCTATTTTGAGGCGCATAGCGAGACTATTCAACGAAAAATCGAGGAAATATGAGCCACTATCCCAATGGCGTAGTAGATTAGTCTTAAGTCCGACAGGCTCTTGGAAATGGCTAAAAAGCCCAAATTCCGCAATTGCTTTAGCATAACCCATTTTAGTAAACTTTGGGTAGAGTAGAGAGCAGGCTCTCACCTGCCCTCCCTCATCAAACCGTGCGGAAAATCTGGGGGCAGGTCTGAATGGCACTTACTTAAGTGCAATCGTCAGGATTCTTCGTCATTCCCGCGCAGGCGGGAATCCAGCGGTTTTTGCGAGCTTCCTGGATTCCCGCCTGCGCGGGAATGACGGGATGCTGTGCTTCTGGGTTAGATCGAAGGGGCACAAAGAAAGACCCTTTCTGACTCGATCCCTCTTCTGACAAGCGGCGTGGAGTCAATGAAGGCAATGCCTTGCGAGCTGCCACAACGGCTTTGCATAAAGGCTGCCAGCGGGACCAGCAGCTCCGGCATCGTCTCGACAAAGCGGTTGTAGCTCAACAAGTTGGGGAACGTTGGCAGCCAATTTGTGCCTGTACGCACTTTTGATAAAACCACTTGAAAATCCGGTAGTCCGACTGATGCTAGCCCGGATATTGCATGAATTCGCACGATGATTGCGCAGGATATTGGTTTCACAAGGGATTTTTCGAAGAAGCGGTGTAGTTATTCATACACCCGGCTGAGACAAATCCCTTGTGGAATCAAGAAACAAGTGAGGACGTGTGCAATTCATGCAATATCCGGGCTAGTACACCAGAATCGCGAACATTTCGCTGTGGCTCATGCGTGGCGAACGGTTGCATTTCTTGTTCCCTTGTGTGATTTGATGCCTTTGCCATTCAGGGATAAAGGTCTTACAAAAGTCATCTACATCACAGTAAATTTGTGTTAATTTCATAGGTGGCAGGTTTTTGATTGGAAAATGTGTGGAGAAACTTTATTTTCCATTTTATTTCAAATACCTGCTACTTTTTTATCCCGAACTCAGGTTATATATAGCGTGCTTCCACTCTCCGAAGTAAATCTCGCCGCAGGTTAAGGCGCAGACATTACCCGCGATTCCTAGTCTACCGCGCGCATATCCAAATAGTTGCCCCTACCCCTGGGAGGCTTGGGCGCAAACCCGATAGGCAAGGTTTGCAGGATTGGTTGAGAAAGATCATTCTGTATCGCGACTTCCGTTCGAAGTGGGAACAGGAGAAAAATCGAATTTACCTTATTTTAGGGGGTGCTTATATTTGACCGCCGACGGTGTATTCTTCTAAACACACAGTAAAAAAATCAGAATAGACCAGGAGCTGCCTGGTTTTATAGATGTTCGTAACTAAATTAGAACTATGCTCACACAAAATAATCCAATAAATATCGGGTGCTTGGGAACTGATGCATACAGCATATCTAAAAAAAGAATTTTACGAATGAGAATAAAGTGGACAATTGTGCGTTGGGCTGGCAGCTCGGAGTGGATGAGACTTTCGGAGAGCGTTAATGGCAACCATTGAGTTCGGCAACGTTTCGGCGGATATGCGTCCGGACGGGGATGGGTACGGGATCTTGGCCCTGCAAGCTTTTGACGCTTTCCTAACAACCTTCGTGCCCGTGCGCGAGGAAGTCCTGGCGGACACGCTCACCTCTTTGGTGATCCAGGAGTATGACGCCAGCGGTGGATTCATCACGTTGTCCGCGCAAGGCAATTTTACTGCCGGTCAAGTCAGTTCCGTCTCGGTTGAGGCTGCCGGTGTCATCGTCTATATATTCGGCAACTTCACGGTGGATTCTTTTGGAAACATCTCGGGAACTGCGACCCAGGCCCGGGCCGATTTTGCCCAGAACGGCGGGCTCATAACAAACTTTACGGGGCTCAGCGTCCCGGTATTTATCAGTGATACCCTGTCCGACCTGTTCTTAGACGAGAGTCTGCTTTCCGGTCAGGACACTGTCACCGGTGGCAATGGCAATGACTACCTGCTGGGTTATGCCGGTAACGACACGATTGATGGAGGCGCCGGTGTTGATGTCGCGGTCTACAACAACGCGCGCGCGGGCTACACTATCACCAAGACCACCTCCGGACACACCGTGTCAGGCCCGGAGGGCAACGATGCGCTCAGCAACATCGAGCGCTTCCAGTTTTCCGACAAGAACCTCGCCTTCGATCTCGGTTTGAACACCGCTGGCGGCAACACTGTCAGAATCATCGGCGCGGCATTTGATGCGCCAACCATACAACAACATCCGGACTATGTGGGCATTGGGCTCGATCTGTTCGACGGGGGCATGAGCATGCAGCAGGCGTGTCAGCTTACGCTCGGTACGAGTCTCTATTTGTCGCTTGCAGGGTCGAACAGCAATGAGGCTTTCGTGAACACGGTATATAAGAACGTGGTGGGGGTGCTGCCTTCGGCGGCTGACCGTGACTACTTTGTCGGGCTCTTGCAAGGCAGTGGCGGGACCACGACGCAGGCGGATCTTTTGGTGTTCGCGGCGAATGCCGACGTAAATGCGGTGAATATCAATCTGGTGGGACTCCAGCAGAGCGGGGTGGAGTTTGTTTAATTTGAGGTGCTCTGTGTCACGGCTTGGCGATGTGGGGGCGCAGAAAACAAATGGGTGCCCCCTTCCGTGATGCAAATTACACAGAAAATTCCTCAATCAAACGCTTTAGACGTGCACAATGACTCCCCTGCCAGTAAATCTGGCTACATTCTGAGCAGATCAGAAATCTGTCGTAGTGCTTCTTTGTCAATGGCTCCAGCCGATGTTCAATTTTTTGTTTATCGGTTTCCACTAACTTTCCATTACAGCGTGTGCAGCGTGTCAATGGTTTTATCAAACGATATAAATCAAATCTTTTCAAGACTTCTTTAGTCTGAATTTTAGGCATGTCTGCCCGAACAAAATATCCGTGTGTGATAATCCTGCGTTGTAATAATGTGCGGTCACGAGTGAGCACCGTTCGTTGTTGTTCACTGGCTATTTTTGCTATCGCGCCATCGTCGCAATCATTGCGATAGAGGCAATCAAATCCCAACAGTCTTAAATAACGCGCCAGTCTCCCAAGATTGGCATCCACTACAAATACAGGCGGTTGTACTGATTCTGGACGAAGTTGCAGTAACGGCGTCACCCCGGGATTTTCTAATGCGGGATAAACCCACCGTTAGGGTCAGGTACAGAATCACGAATACAGTACAGGCAATGCGCACATCACAAGATCACAAAACAAGAAATACACTTAGGAGCCAAGAAATAATAACTTGAACAATTATGCCCGGATGCGCTGATTGTGCGGCCTCAATCGATAATTCCATTCTCCGTGGAATTCATCGCGCTCAATCGCGAGCGAAGCGAGTTCCACGTCGGAGACTTTGATTCCAGGTGCATAAACATTTTCATCCAGAGTTGCCTTGATACGCAACCCTTCTTGAGTTGTTGTGCTTCCAATCAAATTGACTACCACTTCACGACTGACAAGAGGACACCCTCTCCAGTTGGCAGTAATGTGGCAGAACATGCGATGCTCGATCTTGTTCCACTTGCTGGTTCCTGGTTCCTGGTGGAAAATGACAGACTTGAATCGACACTTGCTGTTCGTCGGCCAACTTCTGTAGCTCTCTGCGCCACAGGCGCACCCGGTAGCCATTGCTTCCACCGCAATCGGCGGTAATGAGCAGACGGCGTGCGGCGTGGATACACCGCTTTCCCCATTTCGAGCCACCAGCGTCGGATGCTCTCCACAGCAAACTCGGCGGTATCGTGATCAATGCCGACGTTCACCCACCCGGTATTGGTCGTCAGATCATAGACTCCATAGGGCGCGACCTTGCCTAGTTCTGGATCGATAAAGTCATAAACACGCACTTCCTCTGGCGTGCCAACAGGCTGCCATTCACGACCCGCATTCTTGAAATCACCGATCAATTCCTTCTTTTTGGTGTCGACAGAAATGACCGGATCGCCTGCGGCCTGATAGTCGGCCACCGTCTTGGTAATGTGTGCAAACTGAGCATCCCGATCCTCATGCTTTCCGCCTTCTCGCATCTTGCGTGTCAATTGCAGGCTGAACCCCATCTGGCTTAACAGGTCACAGATCATTCGCCGACTGACATCATGTCCTTGCTGCTTGAGTTCGTCAGACAACCGATAGGAACTCTTGCATGTCCACCGTAGTGGCGACATCGGATCGCCACGTGACGTGGGATCAACCAGTGCGTCAAGTGCACTCAGCAAACTGTCCTCCTTACCGGCCAATTTCTTGCGACCGCCACCTGCCGCCCGCACACGCGGTCGACCTTGAGTCTTGTTCGCAACGACCGTCGATGCGGCTTTCAGCTCCGAAAGCCCAGCGTGGATCGTCGTTCGCGACATGCCAATAGCCTTGGCAACCGTACTCACCCCCCTCGCCCAAGACTGCGTGCCTCCATTGCCGCCCACACACGTAAAGCGGCTTCATCCAGTCGGCCGGACAAGGCTTGGTATTTGGCTTCTATCGCAATTATGCCACCCATAATTCCGCGATAGCGGAATCACTCTAATTGTTCAAGTTATTTTTACTTAACCCCTTAGACTCATTTCATATTGAAGGAGACTTCGTTTTGACCTCAACACAAATCTTTGTTACATTTTCTATTTTCGAGAAGATTGTTATCTTGTCCACACCCTTGCGGTGTTATTCCTTCAACTTAGGCTTCAAAAATGGGCCAAGAGATTACCCAGACGCAGTTCAACGAAGAGACTTTCAAGGTATATGAGCGCCGCCTGTTTGATGAAGCAGAGCTGCTGCAAACTCAGCTTTCGGAAGGGTGCTTTTCAGATATCGGTGATATCGGCGGATATGAACTGGAATCCTGGCTGGTGGATCATAATTATTTTCCATCGCCGATTAATCAATCATTTTTGACTCGCCTTAACAATCCATTGGTAGTGCCCGAGCTTTCGCGTTTTAATGTGGAACTTAATGGCGCACCCTTGCCGCTCCAGGGGAATGTTTTATCAGCTTTAGCCCGGGAATTGGGTCAAAATTGGCAACAATGCCAGGATGTCGCACATGGAATGGACAGCGTGTTGATGATGGTTGGCATTCTGCCCACTGTACGGCAGACGGATCTCTGCCTTGCCAACATGTCTGATTCAAAGCGCTATCGTGCCTTAAACGAGCAGGTGTTGATGCAGCGTGCTGGCCGGTCACTTCACATCCGTATCGACGGGCGTGAAATTCTGGATATCGATCATCCGGATGTCATGCTGGAAGCGGCTACGACATCGTTCCAAATTCACCTGCAAAGCGCTCAACGTGATGCAGTACGCTATTTTAATGCTTCCATTATTGCAGCCGGACCTTTGCTAGCCGCAGCAGGAAACTCCCCTTTGTTGTTTGATACCGATTTGTGGGATGAAACACGTATTACATTGTTTGAGCAGTCAGTTGAAATCGTTGATGAATCAAGTCTGGAAAATCACCGGGTCAGTTTCGGACAAGGTTATGCGAGAGAATCTCTGTTCGAGTGCTTTGCGCATAACCTTGCAACCCATCCCGTTTTATTACCCATTCTGATGGATAGTCCACCCCAGCAGTTCGCACACCTCAGATTACATAACGGTACTATCTGGCGCTGGGTTCGGCCCTTGATTGGTTTTGATCCGGATGGCACCCCGCATCTGCGTATTGAACAACGCGTACTACCTGCCGGCCCGACGATTGCCGACATGATGGCAAATGCCGCCTTGTATTTCGGTCTTGCTCGTTTTCTTGCCAGCCTAAGCGATGCACCCGAATCCAGACTTAGTTTTGAGCAAGCTCGCAATAATTTCTATGCTGCGGCGCGTGATGGATTGCGCGCACCGATGACGTGGCTGGATGGCAGCACCACTGATGCAAAAACGTTGCTGCTGGAAGAGATTTTGCCAATGGCGCGGCATGGCTTAAAAACATTGAATATTAACAAGTCGGACATCAATCATTACCTCGGTATCCTGGAAACACGGATTCAAACTGGCCAGACTGGCGCCGTTTGGCAACGGAGTTATCGCGAGAAGCATCAGGCGGACAGTCTGTGCCTTGTTGCAGCTTATCTTGAAAGGCAACGCAGCGGTGCGCCTGTTCACGAGTGGGGACTGTAAGTATGTTAACTGAGCTGGATTATTTACCCGATGGATTGCTGCAAGTCGAAGCCAGTGAGCTATATACCATTTTGCCCGGCCCCACTTTGATCCATCTCCCCGGGCGACGGGATATACCACTGTTTGTGTCTATTTTACTGCATGGCAATGAGGATACCGGTTTGAAAGCAATGCAGGCGGTGTTAAAGAAGTATCAAAATATTTCCTTACCGCGCGCCCTTTCACTTTTTATCGGCAATATTGAAGCGGCACGCCAAGGTGTGCGGCGGCTGGAGAATCAGTTGGATTATAACCGCGTGTGGTCAGCAGATGCTGATGCAAACGCTGCAGAGCATCGGATGACACGAAAAGTAGTCAAAATAATGATGCAACGCGGTGTGTTTGCCAGCATTGACATCCACAACAACAGTGGATTAAACCCGCACTATGCTTGCATCAACCGGTTGGATGATACTTTCCTGCACTTAGCCACAATGTTTTCACGCATTGTTGTGTACTTTACTACTCCTAAGGGGGTTCAGTCTGAAGCCTTCGCTCATCTTTGTCCCGCCGTTACACTGGAGTGCGGCAAACCTGGAGGTATAAGTGGGGTAGAACATGCAGCAGCTTTTGTGGAGGGTGCATTGCATTTATCCAGCTTTCCTACCCACCCGGTTCCCAAACATGATCTGAATTTGTTCCATAGTGTAGCTGTTGTTACCGTGCCGGAAGCTATCAGTCTAAGTGTGGGCGCCAGTTTATTGGATCTGTGTTTAGAAGAAAACATAGATCATTACAATTTTCGCGAGCTTGAGCCTGGGACTCGCTTAGGCTTCGTATCGGATACAAATTTGATGCCTCTGCGAGCCCTTAATGAAACAGGCCAAGATATCAGCGACTATTATTTCGAAGTCAAAGCAGGTGAGCTGATAATTCGGCGCCCGGTCATGCCTGCCATGCTAACGCGGGATATTCTGATTATTCGTCAGGATTGTCTGTGCTATCTGATGGAGCGTCTGGAGCTAAAATGCTAGGAGGCTGCAGCCCAGAGCTTCTGATATAGCAATCACTTGACTTGCTTTTGCTTCGCATTTTACTAGGCTAACAGATTGATTCTGCTAGTCTAGAATCAATGTGACTAATTCCTTATGACACAATACGGCGGCTATCAAGACTGTAGCCTCCTGCACCATGAACAGCCAATAGTATGAAGCCCCCCGCTATCGCAACATTCTTCATGAACATGATCATCTGCATCTGATCGGAAAAATTACTGTGAAAGATCACCGCAGCCACAAGCGTAAATGCTGCCAATGCAATCGAAATTATTCGAGTTTGCCATCCCGCAATGATCGCCAAACCACCGCCTACTTCGAGCAATATCACCAGCGGCAATAGCATACCCGGCACACCTATCGCGTCCATATATCCCTGTGTGCCTTCGTATCCGCTTATTTTAAAAATACCGGAAAGCAAAAAGATTTGCGCAAGAAATAGGCGTGCTACGAATTGACTGATTTTTTCCATTTGAATCTCCTTAAAATTGGTTAATTATTTCTTTTATCGCGCTTGATCCAAGCACGATCACGCACAAAATTGTTAGACTGAAAGTCTTTCATCGCCTGATCAATTTGTTCTCGGGTGTTCATCACAAATGGCCCGTATTGAACAATCGGTTCATGGATCGGTTTGCCGCTAACAACGACAAAACGTGCGCCCGCTTTTCCTGCAATAAAGTTGAACGAATGATCATCCCCATCCAATGTCACGAGAGAATGCAGTGGCACCATTTGTTCATCAAGCTGCCCGCTACCCTCAAACACATATAGAAAACTATTGTTCTCCACCGGCAAGCGATGATGAAAATGCTTGCCCGGTTGCACTTGCACATCAAAATAAGACACATCGGTAATGTTATCCACAATCGGCGCGCTCGCATCAGCAAAGCGTCCGATTAACACCTTAAGCCGATAATCCGGTGTTTCCACCACAGGAAAGGCTTCTGCGGAATATTCCTGATACTCAGGATGATCCAGCTTGTTCGCTGCGGGCAGATTGATCCACAGTTGAAATCCGCGTAACAAACCGTTTTCCTGTTTCGGCATTTCGGAATGGATAACACCGCTGGCGGCCTTCATCCACTGCGCGGAACCGGGACCCAGATCGCCGCTATTGCCCATACTGTCCTGATGCGCCATATGACCATCGATGAGGTACGTGAATGTACTGAACCCGCGATGCGGGTGAGACGGGAAACCGGCAATATAATCCTCCGGGTTATTGCTGCTGATGTGATCCAGTAGCAGGAATGGATCATAATTGCGCAATGCCGGTGTGCCGATCGTGCGATGCACCGTAACACCAGCGCCTTCCGGTACTGCCACAGCGGGAATTAATCTTGTCGCGCTAACGGGTGTATTCATCATTTTCTCCTTTTCCGGTAAAAAATCATTGTGACGTGTTTGCTGGAAGTATTATCATAGTTGCGATAATAAGAATAAATAGCCATCATAAGAAATAACTGTTCTTATGTAAGCAACAATGAGACTTCCCAATGGATCGATTTGAGAATATGAATGCGTTTGTGCGCGTCGTTGAGGCCGGTAGCATTAGCGGCGCTGCAGATCGTATGGATGTAGCCAAATCAGTGGTTAGCCGGCGTTTGAAAGAACTCGAGGAACATCTCGGTGTTGAGCTATTTCATCGCACTACCCGGCAAATGAATTTGACCGATAGCGGGCGCGCCTTTTATCAACAATCTGTGCGCATCCTCGCCGACATCCTCGAAGCTGAACATGCCACATCGCAATTTCACGGCGCGCTGAAAGGCAGCTTGAAAGTAGCTGTGCCGCTGAGTTTTGGTTTGATGCATCTGGGACCTGCGATCAATGCGTTTTTGCAGGCGCATCCAGACATTGAATTCGATCTGGATTTTAATGATCGCCAAGTGGATATTCTTGCAGAAGGCTTTGATCTGGCCATTCGTATCGCCAGCTTACCGGACTCCAGTCTGATTGCGCGCCGCCTTGCCCCGATCCAGGCCGTTATGTGCGCAAGCCCGGCTTATCTCGAACACATGGGTGAACCACAATCGCCGCAAGAGTTAATCAAACACCGGTGTTTGGTCTACAACCTGATCAGCAATTTTGAAAACTGGAATTTGTACAATACCAAAGGGCAGCTAATCAAAACTAAAATAACCCCTTATCTAAAAGCCAGCAATGGCGAGTTTCTTCGCAATGCCGCTGCCGATGGGCTGGGTATCGTGCTGATGCCGACATTTATCGTTTACAAGGAAATCGAAAGTGGCGCATTGATACCACTTTTGACTGAATACCAATTCTCACAACTCGCCGCCTATGCCATTTACCCGCAAACACGCCACCTCTCCCAGCGCGTCAGAGCATTTGTCGATTTCCTCATCAAACGATTTGAAGGATTGCCTTATTGGGATTTGTGTTTGCAAAAGGGTGTGATTAAAAGTGTGGGGATATGACACCCACCGAAACCACGCTGAGCTACATGCGGGTGCTGCACGATCATATCGTGGCGCATGGTGTGCCCGTAGCGCTGTACAGCGATAAACACAGCATCTTTCGAATCAATGCCAAGGAGGCTGATCCTGCGGCTGAAACACAATTCTCGCGAGCGGCACGGGAATTGAACATCGAATGTATCCATGCCCATAGTCCGCAAGCCAAAGGGCGCGTGGAACGCGCCAATCAAACTTTGCAGGACAGGCTGGTCAAGGAAATGCGGCTGGCAGGTATCAACGACATGGCGGACAGTGCCAACGCTTGGCTGCCGGGCTACATCGAGTGTTATAACCGGCGCTTTGCAGTGAACCCTGTCTGAGCACAAACGCGCATTACAAACTGCAAGCAACAATTGACTAAAATCATATCGGGTAAAAGTGCTTTATACTATATAAATCATTTATACTGTTTACGCGCGATTTAAAGTATTCAACTTTCAATTTACCACTCTAAATGGATGAATCATGACAAAAAAAATCAAACCGAATGAAAAAGAAAAATCTCCACCAGCAGTTGCAAATTCTGTTGTACAAGCACCTGCCGCTGTAGCGAAAAAAACAACTCCTGTCAGCAGCACTGTCAGTAAAGAAGCCAAGACAGCGCTTCCTGTCACCAAGGTCAATGCAGAAAAGCAACTAAAAAAAGATAAACCAAAAAAAATTAAAATGATCCGCGATAGCTTTACCCTGCCGGAAAGCGATTATGTCAAGCTGGCTGAACTGAAAAAAAGATGCCTTGAAGCAGGGGTTCATGTGAAAAAAAGCGAACTGATGCGAGCAGGATTGTTAAGTTTATCCAAACTCACCAATGCGTCATTGCTCAAAGCCATAGAGCAAGTGGAAATAATTAAAACAGGTCGACCCGCCAAAGGGTAATTCATCATCCGGATGCAAAGCTTCATAGGGGTGCAACGCGCGTCACCAATGAAGACGTCGCAGCAGAGAATTCTTTTTCTGCTGGTGAGATTGCATGCGATGCAGAATATCATCCAATGATTGGATGGCTTTGATAATATGTGGTCCCTTGTTCAGCATGACGCATTCGGCACGCACGCCCATCGCCGCATCGGATATTTCAGCGCGGCTGGGTTTGCCGTTCTTGGATAATCCTTCCAGTACCTGAGTCGCCCATATAACCGGTAAATGCGCCCCCTCAGCCAGCCAAAGAATTTCTTCCTGCAACTCTGCCAATCTTTCGTAGCCACACTCCACTGCAAGATCACCGCGCGCAATCATGACGCCGACATTTGATGATTGCAGCAAGGTAAATAACAGCTCCGGCAAGTTTTCGAATGCTGCACGCGTTTCGATTTTCAATACGATACCAAGTTTTTCTGCTTTCAGTCGTTTCAAATGCTTTTGCAATAACTTAATGTCAGCGGGATTTCGAACAAATGAAAGCCCGGCCATATCAGCATGTTGCACGATAAATTCCAAGTGCTCAATGTCCAGTGTCGTCAGTCCATTCAACTCAAGCCGGCTGTCCGGCAAGTTGATCCCTTTATTCGCAAGCAGTTTCTCTCCGCCTTCACGGGCTTGTGTAATTTCGACCACTATTTTGCTATTGCTGACACTGCGGATTACGCCGCCGATTCTGCCATCGTCGATCAGGATACGTTCGCCCGGCCGGACAGTCAGAAATACTTCTGGCAGGGTACAGCCAATACTGGCTGCGCGCAATAAACGTCCACTGGCATCGAATTGGGCCGGCATGCCTGGCAGTGGCTCACGCGTGATAGTTAGACTGTCTCCAATGTGGAGACGGATCGATTCAGGCAATGGAGGTAACATCCCCACCATACCGGTGTATCCTGCTCGGCGCGTATGTCCGGAAGTCGATACTCGCAGAAGCCTGAGTTCCATGCCAGGCGTGAGATAGGTGGTTTGGCTGGACTCAGCCCAAAAGCCCGCTCCAACCTGGTCAATGACCAGCAAGATGCGGGTGGAACCTCTCGCGTCAGTTAATTCAATGATGTCGCGCGATGTCACTTTTTCAAGCCAATCTCCCTGTACAGGCAGGCCAGCATCTGCGGAGACCGGAATGGGAGAGACATCGCCTTCGGGATATAGCCATATTCGCGCTGGAGCCATCACTTTGCCATATATATCCCGCTGTGGTTTCCATTTGAGCACGACAGGTCCTTGAGCTATTTCTCCAGTACGTAACTTGGGGCCGCCCAAGTCCATCAGGATACGGCAATGCCTTCCTGTTTCACGGCATGCATGGTTGATTTGCTCAATCATGCATGCCCATATTTCAGGTGTGTCATGCGCACAATTGATACGAGCACAATCCATACCATGGACGAGCATGTCCTTGACCAAGGAATAATCGTCTGCCGCTTCACTGGGTAGCGTGACCATGATACGGACCCGGCGATGAGAGGGAGGCTTGCCAAATAAATTATTGGTATTGCTTTCAAGCTGCGCTATACCCATTGCCTCTGGGGTTGGCAAAATTATTTTGCCAGTTGAATTCTTGCCTAATACGCAACGTAAAAGGTAAATGATAGCAGCAAGATGGGCGAAGACGTGCGATTCCATACGGCCTAACGATGAGAGCCCGGCTGCCGCCAGTCTTTTCTGCAGTGATCGCATATCCCGACGCCTCAGGCCAAGGTAGTGAACCAGATTAATAGCGTCGGCCAGATGGAGTGGATTTATGTGCTGCAGTGTTGATGCAGACAACTGTTCAAGCTTTTTCAGTTCGCTCTGCAACTCTTCCAATTCATGCAGCAAGCTGGCATACGGATGCAGCTCTACAGAATTCCGTGAACTTGATTGCTGTTTGATCATAAATCTAATGATTTTCAGCTACTTAAAAATAAGTATCACATTATAAGCACGTTAGATTACATAAATATGACAGATAACTACTTCACATCATTAGGAGCCGTGAAGAAATAAGTGTGACAATTGGGCGCGTCTGGCGGGATGCAATGCAAGGCGAGNNCGCCGCAGTGTGCCCGCCAGATGCGATCCAAGTGTTACAGTTATTTATGAACGACTCCTTAGCGAGAAATACCGATCATGGCACCAGGAGGCTGTCCGAGAATAGAAAACATGAAAAACATACCACAACATAAAGTGCTAAATATATAAAAAAAGCACAACATATTGTGGTTAAAAATTCCATAATCGCATTCTCGGACAGCCTCCTGGTCATGATAGATGGTGAGGGGGCAGGGATGTATTAACCGAACTTGCCGGTGATGTAGTCCTCCGTGGCTTTCTGTTTGGGCGTCGTAAAAATAGTATCAGTGTCACCAAACTCGATCAGTTCTCCCAGGTACATGTAGGCAGTGTAGTCGGAAACGCGCGCTGCTTGCTGCATATTGTGAGTGACAATGACAATGGTGTAATCCTCCTTGAGTTTGAAGATCAGGTCTTCAATACGCGCGGTGGAAATCGGATCAAGTGCTGAAGTCGGTTCATCGAGTAACACGACTTCAGGTTTTACCGCAATAGTACGGGCAATACACAGACGCTGTTGTTGGCCACCGGAAAGACTGTTACCACTTTGATTCAGGTTATCCTTTACTTCTTCCCATAAGGCGGCTTTGTTTAACGCCCATTCCACCCGCTCTGCTAACTCGCAACGGTTTAAGGTTTCATACAGTTTTACGCCAAATGCCACATTATCGAAAATTGACATCGGGAATGGTGTTGGCTTCTGGAATACCATGCCCATTTTGGCTCGCAAAATATTGAGATCCTGTTTCTTGTCGAGAATATTCGCGCCATCTATCATGATTTCACCCCTGGCTATCTGACTGGGGTAGAGTTGGTACATACGGTTGAAGGTGCGCAGTAGCGTAGATTTTCCGCACCCGGAAGGGCCGATGAAGGCGGTAATTTTTTTCTCCAGAATATTCATGTTGATGGATTTCAGCGCATGGTATCTGTCGTAGTAAAAGTTTAAATCGTTGATAGTGACTTTAGAAAAAGTCGCCTGCGCATGGTTTATATTCATCTCGGTTTTTAATTTAGGCTCTTTTACCGTTAGTTGTTCGCAATCATGCAACCCAATGAATTTACTGCAAAATATTGTTTGTTGGTTTTTCATATTAATGCCTTGCTTATAAACGAAAATCAGTTATTATTTACATTAATTCAACAACTAACGGTGAAAGAACCTTAGTTTACAATGTGTGTTTGCGCAAGAAAAAGCGCGCTGCAATGTTGAGTCCCAGAACGCTCAGTGTGATGAGTAGCGCCCCAGTCCACGCCAGTTCCTGCCAGTATTCGTATGGACTCATGGCAAACTGAAATATAACGACAGGCAAATTAGCCATGGGTCGATTCATGTCCGCACTCCAGAATTGATTGTTGAGTGCAGTAAAAAGCAGCGGTGCAGTTTCTCCGCTGATGCGCGCAATGGCCAACAATACACCAGTCATTATGCCGACTTTGGAAGCGCGCCAGGTGACCAGCGTCACTATTTTCCATTGCGGGGCTCCCAAAGCGGCAGCCGCTTCGCGTAAACTGTCTGGAATGAGCCGCAGCATATCCTCGGTAGTACGCACTACGACTGGAATTACGATCAGCGACAGTGCCAGCGATCCGGCCCAACCGGAAAAATGCCCCACCTTTGCGACATAAACGGTATAGATAAAAAGACCAATCACGATTGACGGCGCGGACAGCAGGATATCGTTAATGAAGCGGGTGGTGAGAGCAAGCCATCCACGTTGGCCAAATTCAGCCAAATAGGTACCCGCCATGATGCCAATTGGGGTACCAATCAAGGTGGCAAGTGTTATCATCACCAGACTGCCGGCAATGGCATTGAGCAGGCCACCTGAACTACCCGGCGATGGTGTCATCTGGGTAAATAGGGCAATACTGATGCCACCCAATCCTTTGTCAAACAGGGTAAACAAAATCCAGAATAGCCAGAACAGACCGAAAACCATGGCCAGAATAGAGAAGGCAAGGTTAACGGTATTGATAATGCGTCTTCGGGTGTAAATTGGGATCATGGTGCGCCTCTAAGTCACATTGCCTTCACGTTTTTTGAGTTGCACCAGAAGAATCTTGGAGCAAGCCAGCACGACGAAAGTAATAAAGAACAAAATCAAACCCAGCTCAATCAGGGCTGAGGTATATAGTTCACCGTCGGCTTCTGCGAATTCATTGGCCAGCGCTGAGGCAATACTGTTTCCTGGCATGAAAAGGGAGACATGTAGCTGGTGCGCATTGCCGATCACAAAAGTAACCGCCATGGTTTCACCCAAGGCACGGCCTAGGCCGAGCATGATGGCGCCGACTATGCCGATCTTGGTGTACGGGAGTACCACGCTCCATATTACTTCCCAAGTGGTAGCGCCAAAGGCATAGGCTGACTCCTTGAGCATAGGCGGCACGATCTCGAGTACATCACGCATGACTGCGGCGATGAAAGGAATCACCATAATCGCCAGGATAATTCCGGCGGTTAATATGCCAATACCCATAAAAGAGCCTTCAAATAGCAGGCCAATTCCCGGCACTTGTCCTAGCGTATTCTGCAACCAAGGCTGAATATATTGAGCGAAAAGTGGCGCAAATACGAATAAGCCCCACATGCCGTAAATGATGCTGGGAATCCCGGCCAGAAGCTCAATTGCCGTCCCGAAAGGACGCCGCAACCACGGCGGAGATAGTTCCGTGAGAAATAAGGCAATGCCAAAGCTGACTGGAATGGCGATCGACAGAGCAATGATTGAGGTGATCAGCGTGCCAATGATGGGTACTAATGCACCGAATTTTTCGGTGACAGGGTTCCAATCAGCGCTAAAAAGGAAATCGAAACCGAAAGCCTTGATGGCCGGCATGCTGCCAATTAACAAAGCGCCAATGATAGCCGCGAGCAATGCGAAAACGATCAAGGTAAAAAACCAAGCAGTTTTACGAAATATCAAATCAAATAGAAGTTGTCTTTTTAGTTTGTCTACAGAATGTACTTTTGACATCGTTTTGTTTCGTCTAGTTAAAAACGCACTGGACTTATTTTTGTTGTCGCTGCTGCATGGTGGAAATCACGAATAACACAGAATAATTTCCCGCGATATGGCTTGACCTTTTCCTTCTGTTAAGGCTAAGGAGCCGTGAAGAAATAACTGTAACACTTGGATCGCATCTGTCGGGCACACTGCGGCGTTGTTCGTCGTCGCCATAGCTCGCTATGACTCCTACTCTCGCCTTGCATTGCATCCCGCCAGACGCGCCCAATTGTTACACTTATTTCTTCACGGCTCCTTAGCTAAATAAATAGCTTGGCCATTTTTATCTTTGATGTTAGCTTTCCAGGAATCCTCAATCAGCTTCACCACGCTGTCTGGCATCGGAATGTAATCCAGTTCCAACGCCATTTCATCACCGTTAGCGTAGGCCCACTCAAAAAATCTCAGCACCTCTAAAGCCTGAGCAGGATTAGCCTGAGACTTGTGCATCAGGATGAAGGTAGCACCGGTAATAGGCCAACTGTTTTGGCCTGGTTTGTTGGTAAGAATTTCGTAGAAACCGGGCGCCTTGTCCCACTGAGTATTGGCAGCAGAAGCCTTGAAGCTATCCTCTACAGGTATAACATACACGCCATCCTGGTTCTGCAGTTGGATATAGTTCATCTTACTTTGCTTTACGTAAGCAGCCTCAACGTAACCGATCGAGTTCTTGATCTGCTTCACGAAATTGGCCACCCCTTCGTTACCTTTGCCACCCGTGCCAACAGGCCAGGCTACGGAAGCGTCTGAACCAACTTTTTCTTTCCATTCCGGGCTGACTTTGCTCAAGTAATCGGTAAACAGGAAAGTGGTACCAGAGCCATCAGCGCGATGTACTACGGTGATGTTACTGGCGGGCAGTTCAACACCGGTATTTAGGCCGGCAATAGCGGGGTCATTCCATTGCTTGATTTTACCCAGGAAAATATCGGACAGAACTGTTCCAGTTAGTTTGATCTGACCTGCTTTGATGCCATCCAGATTGATTACTGGCACTACGCCACCCATTACAGCCGGGAACTGGGTCAAGCCGTTTTTTTCCAGCTCTTCGGGTGTCAAGGGTTTGTCAGACGCACCGAAATCAACCGTTTTGGCCTTGATTTGTTTGATGCCGCCACCGGAGCCAATGGACTGGTAATTCATACGAATGCCGGTTTGTTTTTTATAGGCATCCGCCCATTTAGCATAAATCGGGTAGGGAAAGGTTGCACCTGCGCCGGTAATATCGGCGGCAAAGGTTACAGTGGTGACGAGCAGTGCCGCAGTAGCAAACAGCGCAAGACCGGATGGCAGTTTCATCTAAAATTCTCCTATCAAAAGAAATAGAGCGTAAGTCAGATAAAAATCTTAATCGATCAACATTACAGGCTGATGACAAGCCTATTTATTCGAAGGAATCCTCCCAACGACTGCCAGCAGTTAGCTGACTGGGAGGTGCGGCTTAAGGAGAAGATGAAACACTGCAAACAAAGAACCCAATTCAACACGCCCACGACCTCCTGGATCGTTGTGACACTTCCAGTAGTGGAAGTGCTTGGATTAAGCGGTTTATCTACACAGATTGGGAGGATCGTAGATAATTATCAGGAAAACCAGAATCCTAAAAGATTTCTTGGATACATCATGTTCTAATCTATTAAGGAGCCGTGAAGAAATAAGTGTGACAATTGGGCGCGTCTGGCGGGATGCAATGCAAGGCGNNCGCCGCAGTGTGCCCGCCAGATGCGATCCAAGTGTTACAGTTATTTATGAACGACTCCTTAGCAAAGATTAAACTACAGCTTGCTTATTAATATTCGTATATCTCGCTGTTATGAACTTGTTGCTTTTTTCTATGCAACATATTTCCTTGAAAATATTGCATCTGGTTTTTTGGCCTGCCACAGATAATGCTTAGCAGGAGATAGCCCAAATAGAGGTAAAATCCAAGGATGATTTCTAAAAAGATCCAATCTATAGTGGATTCAGAAAATGCAATGTCGTAGGCGATACATAATAAAACAAAGCTGACATACACTGCTACGATGATAAAGATATTGATAATTTTCATGAACATAATTCCTTAATCCTGATCAAGCTAAAAGACTCGGAGTGATCGCTTCACACGGCCAAACCTTTAACCCGGCATAACCGGGGGACTATCCTGTTTATTTAGATTTAATCATTTTTTTGAATTACCATGGTCTTGTCATTGCCCGTTCCAGAATGCTGAACATTGACAAACAAGGTATGTGGATCCTTGCCAAAATAAATACCGGTACCTTCCGCTGGCTTGTCTTTCAGGGATGCGAATAGATACACGCCGTCGCTATAACCATCTCCATCCTCATCGGGTAAGGCAACCCAGATATCGCTGTTGTCATTGTCCTCAACAATCCACAATTTGCCATCAGGACCTTTTGCCAGATTATCGGGGCTCTTGAGACCAGTCACACCAGGAGTGGTCTCCGTAGGTTTGACTTCAAAGGGAACATTAACCCCCGGCTGAACAAAATAACTCACTCCAGGTACTGGTGCCAGACTCACTGCTAATATCGCTCCGGGGCCGCTGGTGTTAACAGGGTCAGTCGCATCTTCACAAGTCAGGGCTGCATAGAGGTTATTCCCAATGCGTTCCAAGTCTTCGGGACGGCAAAAAGGAGTCGCATTCACCGCCTGAGCAGCGATCCTGGCATTGATCTGAACCTGATTCATATCCAGAGCCACCCATTCGGCTTCCCCCGTCTTGGCGCCATTTTTCACTCGCAGCGCATGCAGCTGGCCACTACTCAGATCGCCATAGGTTTCCGGTACGAATTTATAGATAGCACCCTTTTTGTCTTCGTCGATGACATAGACATTCCCCTCGTCATCGGTCTCAATACCTTCATGGGAAAGAGAACCAAGCATCGACCGCACCTTGATTTCTTTAACGGTAGTTGGATCATTCTTTACAAATTTTAACTCGTACAACATGCCACTTTGTGCATTAGGAGCATCGGGGTCAGGTAATTGGGCTGTAATTGCCTCTTCAGCAAAAAGAATGGTCTGCCAGGGTGTCCACACGAGACCATCCAGAGCCTCCCAGTCTGCACGTTGCGCCAGAATCTCAGTTGCACCCGTTTTCAAGTCCACCCGAGAAACAGCGCCACCAGCAAATAGCTGGCCCGCATTCGGGCGCACTTCGTGAGTACGATACAAGTAACGGCCAGCATGCTTACCGGTCTCGTTGACAATATTCATATCGGGCCAATCGACAGAATCAGGATAAATATCCAGATTATTCTCATCAGAAATAATATGTTGTGTGAAACCTTCTGGAATCACCCAAGGTTCGCTGTTGAGGATAAGCGGATCAGTCGTGGTTTGCTGATACGCAGATGCAGCGATAGGATTGAACTTCATGGGACCGTTAACAAGTATCGCATCAGCATAAGCTGTTGTTGATAAAGCGGCACAAATTGCCACTGATAAAATCGATTTCTTCATGAATTTTCTCCATTAGAATTTTGGTTGTATTACGACGATCGCTAAAATTGCATTCGTCCCCGCAACTATAGAGCGCCAATATGAAGCATTGATGTCATCACAATGAATTTTTCATGAATGTTTGATGTCACCACTTCTGGATCTGGCTCGAGATATTGCGATTACAAACAAAAACTCACATCTCGCCAGCAAATAACCCCGCAGAGATTAAAAGTTCTGGAACAATCTGCGCAGTTTCTGAAAGAAGAAATCGCTGGCACCAATAAAGGCAAATCCAGCGATTGTTTTTGACTCAATGGAAGTGGATCCATTGAATGGATCAAAGGCTTCTTTACTCAAATAAAATTACAAAGAAGCCTTTTTAATCATAACAGCTTAATTAAACGGAAAAGTCCATTCCTGCGTCCAATCATCGTTTTCATCCTGAAACGCGCCAGCATAATCCACAACATCAAAGAAAGGATCGTTCACCGGTGTGCCGCCGAATATCAACGGTGAACCCGTTGCGGGTAAATAACCACTTAAAAGTGGATCTTCTGCTCTGTTTTCAGATTGCGACAAGAACCAGTCAGCCACTGTAAATGTAGCACCTGTGCCATCTTTGTAGTTACTGGCACATTGAACAAAAGAATTTACCATGGTTAATCCACCCGTCAAACTGCCAGGTGAGCCGGCATTCACAAAGGTCGGACCGCTATCAATCATTAAACATGTTGGAGAACCCGTAACGACAGTGTTCCAGATATTTGCACCTGTTCCACGGCGCAATAAAATGCCTTGTGTCGCAGTCTCACCAGAACGACCTATGATAGTAATATTGGATAGGATAGGTTGAGCACGAGGAAGGCTATCATTGTTTTTCTCGTTGTTGTCGGCTTCAATTCCACGATCGCCAACACTTGAAGATTGTTTAATCAGAACAAACTGCGCGCGCCCTTGCCAGCCACTTCCCCAATCCAAAGAATCATCTTGAATGTTCGTCAACACCAGATGCTTCATCTGAACCGTGCCGCCAAAAACTTCCACGCCATCGTCCAGACCATCATGGACTTGCACATAATCAATAATCGTTCCTGAACCAACGCCATTGAGCGTCAAACCATTGAATTCTTCATCTGGGCGAACGGCATTTCCGGCAAAAAGAATTTGTGTATATTTGATTAGTCCACTGTTATCTGTCGGATTATTGCCGCCAAAAAATTCTGAAGTGATGGCCTCAAATGGAATTTCACAAACAGGCACGCCCACATTGCAACCATTCACCGGCGCATTGCCGGAAATGAGCAGGCCACCCCATTCCCCCGCTGTCTGTTGACTCGGTCCGGACATAACAATCGGATTATCCGGTGTACCTTCTGCCATGATTTTTGAACCGCGTCTGATCCACAAATAGTCAGCACCTGCCTGGCCAAAAATTTCGGTACCTGGATTAATCGTCAATGTGGCACTGTTAATATTATCACCACCGATAAAAACACCGCCTGCTAAAATCCACTGAATGTTTTTTGTCAGAATAATGTCTTTATTAATCTCGCCACTTAAAACACAAGACCCCTGACTAGGTCCCGCTGTAGCAAAATCCGGGCAGCCCTGAAAACTATTATTGACCAGCTGTGCGACTTTAAAGCGCAGTGGATTTGATCCAGGAATTAACTGAAGCTTGACATAAAACTCTTCTGCGCCTACGACAACAGATGGAATATGTACAGCCGATGTCGCATGATCAAATACATTACGTTGCACTCCTTTGACAGCTGGTATAGGGTTAGCAGCCACCAAACTCAGTTCATTACCAGCCACTTGCAGTTGTGCACTGTAAAAAGAAGATGATGCGCCATTTAAAACCTCGACCACTGGAAAGTTGGCAATCCCTGTCGCGGGATCATAACTGGCTGTTACAGCCAGCGCATTGTTTGTGAACACGCTTAACAATAATGCTGATGCTATTCTAAGCCCGGCATGTGCTTTCATAAACTTATACATAATTTGTTATCTCCTCATTAAAAGTTATGCAGAATCAATTTAACAAATGAATATGACAAGCATGTTACATCAGGGTGAATTCATTCAACTATTTGGTAATGGGTCACGGATAACGGGGTCACACGGATACGGATAACGGGGTCCGGATACGGATCGTAACGGGGTCAGCGTAACGGGGTCAGAGTGAGTTATCTTTATTTTTTCCGCCAGCCCACTGGTCTGCCTGGCTTGCCCGAGGCAAGGCGCTTTCCCGTCAGGGCGGAAATTTGATCTATTTTATCGGCAAACCGCTCATTGCCGAGAACGATGCCCTTGTTCAGTGATAAACGGATGGCTTTGACCTGTTGGTCTCCCAATCCTTCGGCAACCGACGCGCGATAATTAGCTTGCCGCTCTATATCGCTGCTGCCTGGCGCCCGATAAAGCGAGGAATAACGCGAGAATAACGGGGTCAGAGTGAGTTATCTTATTTCTGACCCCGTTATTTCCATTCCTTACAAGTTACAAAAACGGATTGATGATAATCAGTCGGTCATCAATAACTTGGCCGTGCTGCATATCTTCTGAATAAAGCGTTGTGCAATCGGCTTGCAATGCTGCGGCAATAATTAAGCTGTCGTAATGTGAAAACCCGTAACGTTCGACTATGTCGAGAGCTCTATTAAGCGTGGTTAGGGTAATGGGTTGTAGTGAACCGCATTCTTGGCTTATGCGATTGATAACAACACGGATAACAGAAATATCAAAGCCCAATTTACGCAGCATGATATTGGCAGTTTCATTTAATACCTGGATGGAAATAACCGGTTTGTTTACCAATAACGCTAAGGCTTTGTCCTGTTTTTTATTATCCTGGCTCAAGCTGTAAATCACGATATTGGTATCAATGAATTCACCGGGCATTAGCTTCTTCCCGATCAAATCGAAAGTCGGTCATGTCTTTTTGATAAAGTTTAAAAAATGACTTTAACTCTTTGTATTTCAACAGTTCTTCACTGTGTTTTTTTATGAGCCGTTCTAATAAATCGCTGCTGGATATGTGTTCTTGCTCGGCCATGTCGTTTAGCTGATTGGCTGCATAATCGCTGATTTGTAGGTTTTGCATGGTTAGTTCTCACTATTGGTTAGCGGTTCTGTGTGGCAATTTTAGAGCTATCTGAGGAGTTGTAGGAAACGCGTCGGAAACCATTTTAAAAAAGTCCTGGGTAAGGTTATGTCCAAAAAAGGTACACGATGCGTACCTGCCTGATTTTTTTGCCCGACATTTCAAGTGACGGCACCGGAACTACGGGCTTATTGTTTTAGAACTAAAGTTTCGGAGTTCAGAAACCTCATAAAATAAACTTAATTATTTGATTAAAATAAGGAAAGCGGCCTCACAAAGAGTATAGTAATGGTTATCTTGCAAACAGCCAAAACAACTCAGGAGACCGCGATGAATCATGGCACAAAAA
>CXWL01001010.1_pt1 | contig 34661 bp, 24 predicted proteins | sample 590931 | NCBI WGS metagenome assembly CXWL01 (sample SAMEA3498368, study PRJEB10139) | groundwater metagenome | biome: water well; material: biofilm material | place: Germany | collected 2015-04-27
CACTTCAGACGGTCAGACTCCCGTGCTCGATATCCCCGCAGGCGACTTTGACGGAACCCTGAGTCTGAAGTAGGAGACAATGCTCACGCATCATGATTCATGCTTCCCGAGTCTCAAAGCCACGCGGTACGCCGATTGCGCAATACTTCTTTTTGCGAACCCGGTACAATCGGAAACCAGGGAATAAAACAAACGACACGATCTGCGCAACGACGGCGTGAGGCACGAGGTGCTCCGACTGTCTTCGATGCTCACATCATTACGAACCTTTGACGCGTGACGGGATATTTGATGCGAAAAGCCAAAATTGTCTGCACCATCGGCCCTTCAAGCGATTCTCCCGCGATGCTGGATCAGTTGATTGCGAGCGGGATGGACGCGGCGAGGCTGAATTTTTCTCATGGCACTCACGAATCCCATGCGCACGCGGTTCAAACCATTCGGGAGGCGGCTAGTCGCCGGCAGGTGGCGGTGGCGATCATTCAAGACCTGCAAGGACCGAGAATTCGCATTGGGGATATCGATGACCCTGGAATCGAGTTGGTCGATGGCACGCCGGTCCGACTGGTGACCAACTTGCTGAAGTCTGGCGGTCAACTCGGGGCACAGTCTATTGCCCCATCCACCATGCTCGAGATCCCCGTGACCTACCCCTACCTGGTACGGGATGTCCAGCCAGGCGCCCGCATCCTGATTGACGATGGGTTGATTGAGCTGCTGGCGAGTCGGATTTCAGGGGGCGGCGTCGAGTGTCAGGTAGTTACCGGGGGACGCCTCACCGCGCACAAAGGCATGAACCTACCAGGCACGCGCATTAGCGCGCCCACACTGACGGACAAGGATCGGGATGATCTCCGGTTCGGGATCGCGCAGGGGGTGGACTACGTGGCCCTCTCGTTTGTCAGAGGCCCCGAGGATGTGGTGGCTGCCAAGCAATTGGTGGCCGACTGGGGTGGCACAGTGCCGATTATTGCCAAAATCGAACGGGAGGAAGCGGTCGAGCACTTGGACGCGATCCTGGAACAGGCGGACGGCGTGATGGTCGCACGGGGCGACCTTGGGGTGGAAATGGATCCCGAGGCGGTGCCCATCCTCCAGAAACGCATCATTGCGGAGGCCAACCGCCGAGGCCGCCTGGTGATCACAGCGACCCAGATGCTGGAGTCGATGACTCAACACCTACGTCCGACGAGGGCCGAAGCCTCGGACGTCGCCAATGCCGTGTTTGATGGGACAGACGCGGTGATGCTCTCAGGCGAAACGGCGATCGGTGCCCATCCCGTTGAAACGGTACGCGTGATGGATCGAATTATTCGCGCCGCGGAGGAGGGCCCTGCCCATGCGTTCGTGCGCCCGCTCGACCGTGAGCGCGCCGACGTGACCTTCCCGGAAGCGATCTGTACCGCCGCCTCTTCGGCGGCTGCGGCCATCCAGGCGAGTGTGATCGTCGCGTTCAGTGAGTTGGGGACAACGGCGCGACTCCTGTCAAAACAGCGACCAACCGCCCCGATTATTTCCTTTACCCCCTTTGAGCCAGTACGGCAGCGGATGGCTCTCTACTGGGGCGTGCTTCCACACACGATGCAACAGATCGATCAGACCGACGAGCGGATCCACGAGGCCGAACGCCGTCTGAAGGCAGAGGGGCTGGCAAAAACGGGAGAACGGATTGTGATTCTCTCCGGCACTCGGATCGGAAAGCCGGGAGGAACCAACTTAGTCAAGCTCCACGAGGTGGAATGACCCTGACGCCACCAACCCACAGCTTGACCGCCTTCGCACTCCGCGGTACCTTAATGTCTCATACGCTGTTGAAACACTCGTGCTCTCGGTCTGGCCTCGCCAATCGGACAGGCTCTGACGCCAAGAGAAAGGGCTGGCAGGATGGTCAACCAGGTTGCCCTCTTCGTTCATTGCACCGAGTTTCACGTTTCAGGTTAAGGATCCACACGTGAAACCTGAAACGTTGAACCTGAAACTCGCTTCACGAGACACGCTTCACGGTTATTGAGAACGCGGCCGGCAGACTGTTTCACCATCCTGCTAGTAGACTGAGCGCTCGCACCATGCTGCAGATTTCCACACACGTCGCGATCCCCGATTCAGAAATCGAACTGACCGCTATCCGCTCCCAAGGAGCCGGGGGGCAGCACGTGAATAAAGTGTCCTCGGCCGTGCATTTGCGGTTCGACATTCACGCCTCATCCTTGCCGGACTTCTATAAAACGCGGCTCTTAGCCCTGCGCGACCATCGAATCTCACAAGACGGCGTGGTGATCATCAAAGCCCAGGAGTCTCGAAGCCAGGAAAGGAATCGAACGGACGCCTTCGATCGGCTGAGGGAACTCATCCAACGCGCGGCCGCCCCCAGAAAAACCCGCACTTCCACCAAGCCAACAAAAGGCTCACAGCATCGGCGTTTGGACAGCAAGACGAAGCGAGGACGAATGAAATCCCTGCGTGGAAAAGCCGATGAGGACTAGGCCCCAACCTCCGTGCCTCTCTCAGCACCTGTGACAAATATCGGCATTCTCGCCCCAACCATGTCTTGCACGGCATCCCACTATTCGATCAACCACACCTAACGGGTTGATTCGCAATATATCCAGCAGTTCCTCGGCTGGCATTGCCTTTGCTTTATCCTTACCCGTCTCGATCAGAACGGGCCGAGACTCGTTCTGATTCAAACAACACCTTTCGTCGAATGGCCTTCCCCTCCACCCCATGAGCAGAAGGCGATTCACCACCCGTGAAGGAGGANNACCGGCATGGCATCGGCAGAGGATGCGCAGAACACCGGAGCACTCGCAGGGGATCGCCAGGAGGTCCTCCAGGACCGTCGAGACCTGCGGCACGATCGTCAAGACCTTCGACAGGATCGGCAAGACCTGCGGGAAGATCGACGGGAACTCCGCAAGGATCTCCGCTCAGGAGCGAGCCCCAACACGCTTGCAGCGGATCGGCAAGACCTTCGCCACGATCGTCGAGATCTTCGGGAGGATCACCACAATATCCGTGAAGGCCGACACGACCTGAAAGCAGATCACCGCGCATTGCGCCACGACCGAAAGGGACCAGCCCACCAGGATCGCTAGCTGCCCATGCACGAGGGGGACGATGGACAATCGCCATCGCCCCCCCCTAGCAGCCCGCGGAAGCACTCGAGGCTTCGCTATCAAGCGTCGTCCCGTCATGCGTCTCATCAACACCGGATTCAGTTCGCAGGATGCTCAAACAGGCTGTCCGCTTCGTTCGCTGCGTCGAGTTTCACGTTGCAAGTTTCAGGTTGAGGATCCACACTTGAAACATGAAACGTCAAACCTGAAACTCGCTTCACGAGATACGCTTCACGGGTGTCGAGCCCGCCGCGAGCGGCCTGTTTCAGCATCCTGCGAGTGGACTGGATAGCACACACCACCCGTAGCCTCTCTCAACCGTTCCCAGACCTCTGCCCACGTACCCCCTACCAATGGCTTGTGAAACAATGAAAATATATAGATCCATGGAAACGTGGACTTACGATAGACTACGCACGTTACGCGTTGACACCTATCACTGCACCCTGTAGGGTGAAGTGGTGACGTATTGAGCCACGCCGACTGTCCTATTCCTCGCGCTCCCGCAGCACTCCTCGCGCGACCGATTCCTAAGTCTCCGCCGCCCCTACGCCAGAATCTCCGTGTCGATCGAAGCACCATTCGTACCCTGGGCTCCGAGGAAGAGTATCGCTAACCGGACGAGTCATGGGAAGCGAAGACGGGAGATTCCTCAGAAGGTCACGTTTGTGAGTCTGACGTGGAGAACCTCGGGTGCCACGATCTGGGCCTCCGTTCGCAACGCCAGACGATGATCTGTGAGGTACGCCCCTACACACACCGGGAGGACCGGTGCGTGGTCGCTGGGAGAAACCCTGTAAAAGAGGAGTCGCATGGAAAGCCTGTTTACCGTATTCCAGTGGGTGACCGCCCATCCGTGGTTCACCGCCACGATATTTTTTGGCGGATCCACAGTGTGTGTCGTGCTCTATACCGTATTGTTCGAGCTTGCCGTACAGCCAACATTTCGCTTCGACGTGGTGGCATTCGAGACGCGTGCCACGCCGACAGGAGGATTTTATGAACCAGCTCCAATTCGCCACCAGTTGGGACCAATTCAAAGGCCCACTCAAGATGCAGTGGGGAAGGCTCACCGCTGACGATCTCCTTCAGATTGATGGTAATCTGGAGAGCTTCCAACGAACCATCCATACCCGCTATGGAGATCAGGCTGACACGGTCAGCCAATGGTTCAATCGACGGTATGCCCGATGGATAGGATGGTATGAGGGCGTCGAAGAACCAGCCCCGTCGAAGATGAGAAAAATCGTCATCACCCGCAGCTACGGCGACCAAGACAGTGGAGGATTTTGCCTCAGTCACCAGGCCTTTCTCCGACTGCGCGAATTGGGCCAAGCAGACGCCCTTCGAGAAGTCGACGGTGGCGCCTACTGGCCGCTGGCCGCCTCGCCACTCGAACCCAGCTTCAATCGATGCGGCGCACTCATTCCCCGCGATGATGAGAAACTGATCCACGTGGTGGAGGAACTCGGCGCAGCAGCCAATGGGCATGCCGTGGAGTTAAAGATCGTCGAAATTCCCGCGCAGACCTCCTGGAAAATTGAGCAGATTCACGGAAGAGAACATGTCAGTGAGGTCCATCGCACCTGGCATTGACAGAGCCTTCGCCCAGCCCATGGGCTGGGCAACTCTCCCCTCCCGTCGCCTCATGAGAGAACCCTCCCTCAGAATGCTCAAGCAGGCCATCCAGCAAGGCCGCAGTCAGCCCCTGTTAGGACGCGAGGGTAACGCGCCGCCCAGGATGGACATTTCGCGCTATTGTGGAGACTCTGGATTGTGCCGCAAACGAATGGGGTCATCCAATCGATCCCAGCCCACCACCGCCCCACGCTCGAAATAGACACGAAACTCCGCGGTCGTGCAGGGTGCAAGGCCGCCTGGCGGATAGAGCCACATCTCCACGGACTTCCCCTTAAACTCGGACGGCTTCTTGCACATCGGGTCGCCAAGGGCCAGCACGACCTGCTCCTGATCCATGCCATGCACCAGGTATTGCTTATCGATGGCCCGTTTAATGCTGGCGTCATACGAGGGATATCGGTCCCGCATCAGCCTACTACGGTCGGCATCGCAGCCGACTTGAAGTACGAGTACCACGATCACCAGACTCATCCCGAACCGAGTCATCATCTCCTCCTTCACTGACCAGCTAGGCCTCTCGCAGGATGCTGAAATAGGCCGTCAGCGGCGTGCTCGCGTCGCTCAGAGCCTCCACATATCGCGGGTACGCGTCGGCTCTTCGCTGGCTGCGGCCACGCTGGACGGCCATGTTGAACATCCTGAGAGCTACCCCAGGTATTGTCGTGCGCATTTCGTGCGCGACGGCTCGTTGAACAACAGTCGAGTTTTCCCGCAACCTGCTCGATCAGAACGCGACTGGGACCCCGTGATGAAACCCCACTGGCGAGGCTCCTTCACACCCGCAATCAGGATACTCCAACACGAGTGCCACTGTCCGACGCCTGCATCCATTTTTCACACGATACTTGGCACCTCCTTCCGTTCATGGCACAGTGGACTATCCCATGCTGACCAACACGCTGACTCCCAGCATCCACTCGCTGCTCACCACTCATGCGTGGCGAACCCTCTGCCTGCTTTGGGCAGGAGCAATTGTTGTCGGCACCACCATTCCCTGGAACGATTTTCAGAATCACTCCCATTGGGGCCTCGTTCAGTGGATGCCGTACGGCGGGATCCCTCGATCCAAACGCGCACTAGCCGATCTCGTCATCAACGTCCTGCTCTATCTCCCGTTTGGGTACTGCACGCTCCGCGCGTTTCCTGGACGCACTGGTCGGCGGATGGCTGCCATCCTGTTACTTGCCGCAGCCCTTTCGCTGTCCACCGAAACCTCCCAAGTGTTTCACCACAACCGCATGCCCTCCATGACTGATGTCTGCAATAATATTCTGGGGACTTACCTCGGAGCCTTCGCCGCACGCCGGCACCTCACACGCGCCTCGACCCGATGATGACACGACGCGCTCGCTTCTACCCGTTGATTCGATGCACCCATACTTGCTATTCCACGATGACACCGATAGGCTCCGCACCACTGGGTGACGAGCCCTTTCGAGGTACGTCCCAGCACTCGTTGAAGAAGGAGGGTCCAGTCTGTGAACGATCCACACGCCGCTTCGATAACACGTACTCGTCATAGGGTCTGCATCCTGAGTCTCCTCCTACTCCTTGGCCTACAGGGAGTCGAGGCGCCTCTTGCTGAATCCGCGCGCCTACACAAGCGCTCTCCCGTAAATCCTCCCGCTTCAACCTGCGTACTACCAAAAGCACAAGGGCAAACACAGAAAATCTCGTTCTTGCACAGCCCCCATGCCAAGAAGTTTCTTCCACTCTGCCAACTGGCTGGCGAAACGTACCCCGCCGTCTTTCAATATCTCGATCACCTCAATACCCTCTACACCCTCGCCAAAAACGAATCGACCCTCACGCCTGGCAATCCTGCGCTGATGTTTTCTGAAGAAGCCCTGGCGTTAGAACTGGCCTTTGCCAAAGCGCATCTCCGCCACCTGGAAGAACTCAGCCCCCTTCTCCGCAAAGCCCTCACCTCCAAGGCCCACGAGGAACATAAATGGTTCCTCGCCATAGAAGAGGAAGACCAACGATTCCATGAACACACTCAGACACTTGAGAACATGGCGCGCGAGCTCATTCGGAGCCTCACCCTTGACCCGGCGACACTACAGGCACTCCCTCAACCCCAATATGCGCTCCTGCACACACAGCATGACCATCTCCTGCGCCTCGCCGGCATGGGTCCCTAGTATGCCCCGAAGACTCCTGGCATGACACCGGATCCAGGCGGTGAGCTCTCGCGACCCCCTAATCACCGCGTCCACGAACTCGTTCGTGAGTCGGAACCCTGCCTGGACTCGCCCTGTAATTGGCAAGTGCTCGACAACGCGGTACACTGCCCTCCAGCCATGACGCCTACAGACCTCAAGGACGCCACGCGATGAGGTCCCTCTTGTCTCGCCTTTTCGCGCCACAATCCCCCTGGGCCCGCGGCCTCCTGGTGGGCCTGTTCATGCTGGCAATCTGGCAAGTGGGAGCCTTGCAGGGGCTCGAACGCTGGGGACTCAATCAACTCTTCTCGCTGCGTGGACCGATTCTGAGTGAGACGTCGATCATCATCGTGGCCATCGCTGAACCCTCCTTCGACGAACTGGACCTCCCCTGGCCCTGGCCTCGCGCGCTCCACGGCGATCTCCTCGCACGCATCAGCGAAGGCAAGCCGCTCGTCATCGGCCTCGACATGGTCTTCCCCGAACCCTCCCTGCACGGCGAGCAAGACGATCGAGACTTTGCCGACGCCATCGGGCAGGCAGGCCATGTGGTGCTGGCCGCCGCCTTGACGACCTCGCGGGAAGCCCTCTACGTCAAAGAAGATCTGAATGCGCCGATCAAACGCCTGCGAGAGCGCGCCGTGGGATGGGGGCTCACGAATTACATGGCGGAAGACGATGCCTTCGTCCGCTCCGCAGAAACCACCCGACACTTCCAAGGCAAAGACTTCCCCACCTTCCCCTACAGGCTCTATCAAACCTTGGCTAACACGGGCTTCCCTGTGTCGTCACCTCCGCAGGGATCGTTCTTGATTAATTACCGCGGCGTACCGGGCTCTTTTCCGATGGTACCCTATCATCAGGTCATCAATGGCGAAGTCGATCCTTCGATCTTCGAACACAAAATCGTACTGGTGGGCGCCACCACGCCCATCTTGCACGACATATTCCCCACACCCGTGGCCTCAAGCGGCGACATGCCCGGGGTGGAGATTCAAGCCAACGTGCTGGAAACCTTGATTAAGGGCACCGCATTAGATCGCCTGCCGCAGAGCGTCATGATCATCTGCACCTTGGTGGCCGGCATCCTCGGGGTCTGGGTCACGGCTCGATTCCGCCCCTTGATCTCCATGAGCCTCCTCCTCGGTCTCACCGTCGCGTTCTTGTTCTCCACGTATCTGGCATTTGCCTATAGCCGCCTGGTCGTCGACCTCACCGTGATTCCCAATACGCTGCTGCTGGGATACGGCAGTACCTTAATCGAGAGTTTTATTCGCGAACAGCGACAGCGCTCCGAATTGATGCACATTTTTTCCAAGCACGTGTCGCCGGAAGTCGCCGACGCGATCTGGCAGCAGCGCGAAGAATTTCTCCGTGGCGGCCGCCTGCGCGCCCAGAAGCTCATGGCCACCATCTACTTCACAGACCTGAAAGGGTTTAGCGGCATTGCCGAGGCGATGCAGCATGACACCGAAGCCCTTCTGTCCTGGATCAACAAGTACATGGACGTGATGGCCGGCCTCGTCATGGCGCATGGCGGCGTGGTAGACGACTACTTCGGCGATGCCATCAAGGCCAACTTCGGCGTCCCCTTTCCTCGCACCCCCGAGCAAGTCGCCCAGGATGCGCAACACGCCGTGGAATGCGCCTTGGCGATGGGCGACGAACTGAAGCGCCTCAATCGCGAATGGCTTGCGCAGGGATTGCCCTCGGTCGGCATGCGCGTCGGCATCTGTACGGGGGAAATCGTCGCAGGCTGCGTCGGCTCGGCAGAACGACTCAAATTCACCACCATCGGCGATATCGTCAATACTGCCGCACGTTTAGAGCAATACGACAAGCAGGTGGCCACGCCCGATGCGGACCAAAACCCCATCCGCATCCTGATCGCTGAATCCACAAAAGGCTATCTGAACGACCGATTTGTCACCGAAGCGGTCGGCGAACTAGAATTACGCAATATGACCAAAAAAATGATGGTGTACCGGGTGCTGCGTAAGCAGGAGGTGACACGCGCACCAGCGCCCGGCGAACCGATTCCACAGACCCTGTCCGTCTGACAGCAGGTGCGCGTCAGACGCACACCTATTCACCGCGATCTGCTGACAAACAGAACGCATTTCACAAGGGAGGCCCTCAACTATGCGACATGTTGCTGCGATCATCACGTGCCTTGCAATCCTTGGCCCAATCTCGACCCTCGCCGCCACAAGTAAGGAAGGCGGGGACACAGGGTCCGGGCCACCCGCGTCTAGCCTGACCGGTCCAGGATCGGCACAATTCACCAGCGGCCGCTTTCAACTGACGGTAGTCCCTGGCCACTCAGGCAGCCCGTTTCTCCTCGACACCGCCACCGGATGCCTGTGGCAGCAGGTCCAGAACCCAGACACCAAACGCACCACGTTCGTGGAACTCGACGTCGAGAATCTCCACTGGAGCTGGGGAAGTGGCGCCCAGCAGGCCCTCGCCGCACGGGTCGATTCCGCGACGATTCCCGACGACCAAAAACGCCTTCTCAAAGAGAATCTGCAACGAACCGCCTGCGGCCTATCCCATGTGGTTCTGACCCCAGGCCCCCCAGTGTCCGCCTCGCCGACGACCAAACCGTAGGGCCAGACAACCCGGGTTTTCCTGGACGTTCCACAATAATCTGCTACAACTGGGAGTAGCCAACACGGACTCCCAGTTGTGAACATCATTCATACCCAACCGAGATTGTTAACCTCCGATTGTGTGTCTGCACGCAACTGGAACCTCCGCCTCCCTCATCACGCAAGCCCGCGATTCTGGCCTGCCCGATCGACCGCCATGATACTTGCCGGCCTTCTGTGCTGGGGTATCGGATGGGCCAATACCGGATCGGCTCAACCCCCTCCTGCCCCTCCTGCCACCCCTGCGGAACAGTCAGCCGGTGCCGTGACCTCTGTCAAAGGCCAGGCCACCCTCACGCGCAGCGCGGTCGGCGGCACGATGCCCGTCCGATTCAAAGATCCAGTGTTCCAGGGAGACCAGATCAGCACGGGAGAAGATGCGCTGGTTCGCTTGCTCCTCGGTGGCAAAGCCCTCGTTACTATTCGCGAGTTGTCGACTTTCACGGTCCGGGAAACGACCCAACGTGCCGAACTTGACTTGAAGTCCGGCAAAGTCGCCGTGAACGTCGCGCGTTCGCGTATGGCTCCCGGCGAGGAGCTCCACATCCGGACTCCCAATGTCGTGGCCAGCGTGCGAGGCACCGTGTTCGTAGTGGAGGTGACCCCCGCACAAGAAGGCAGCCTGGGCGCGCTGACGGAAGCCACCAGCACCGTCTCCGTGATTTCTGGAGAAGTCGAGGTCGGATGTCCCGGGGGAAGCTGCACCCCATCAACAGTCGTGTCCCTCCAGCAACTTAAGGTGACAGGTGCTAAAGCCGGCCCCGTGAGCCCCCTCAGCCCACAAGCCGCCGGACAGTTGGTGGACACCTTCAAGAGTCAACTCTCCCTCGAAAAAGGCAGCGCACAGGGCCGAGGGCATGCCCCGCAGGGCGAAATGGCCAAGGCCGTGAATTTAGCCAAACAATTGTTCCCCCAAACGCTGGCCGGAGAGAAACAGCAAGGTGAATCATCCTCCGGCCAGACAAGTCAATCCAGCCAAGGGAACCAGACCGGCACCACCAGTTCGACGCCTTCAGAGCCTGGCGGGACCCCGCCCTCCGGGTCGGGCGACGCACTCAGTCCGACCTCACCCACGCCCTCGGGGCCTCGGCTTGGAGGCGGGGGCGGATTGTCTGCTCCGACTGTGCTCTCACCGCTCGTGGTCGCGACATCGCAATTGACGAACACCCTCGTGGAAATCGGCAACACCTCGCTGGCGCAACTCACCTCCGCCACCATTTATCAGGGGGACAATAAAACCATCACCAGCTTCAACCAAAGCGGCGGAGAACTCACGGGCCCCGGCGTCCTCACCGTCACGGGCTCGATGGTGTGGACCGGCGGACAAGAAACAGGAACTGGCACCACCCTTGCGGCAGGCACCCTGGACATTGGAGGCAGTGCCACCAAACTGCTCAGCCGGACCCTCGCCATTGCAGGAACCAGTAGCCTGTCAGGAACCGGCGACCTCGTGGTACCAGGCGGCACGCTGGCCATCCTCCCCGGCGGATCGTTAACGCTGACCAGCGGAGCCCCTGTGCTCGGAACCGGGATCATCGCCAATGCGGGGACTCTTTCCAAGACAGACACGACCACGACCACCATCGTCCCCACGGTAGTCAATACCGGAACGATCTCGATCCAAGCCGGTGCGGTGACACTCTCTGGCGACAGCCTCTCGTCAGGTCCCATCGCAATCTCGCCAAATAGGACGCTGGAATTTTCGAACAATACACACCTGATCTCCGGCGACGTGAGTGGAAACGGCAACCTTCTGGTCAGCGGAGGAACGGTCGTGGTCAGCGGGGGAACCTACTCCACTGGTCGAACAGGGGTCACCGGTGGCAGTCTCCTATTTTCCAGTGGGGCCACGCTCTCCAGCCTCGGCAATCTCACAGTCACGGGAGGCACGTTGGCCTTGAATAGCGGCGAAACACTGTCGCTCGACACCGTCAACCTGGGTGGAGGAATTGTCACCGGATCGGACACCCTGACCCTGAACACGTCTGGCACACTCACCAAATCGGGTCCAGGAACCAGCACACTTTCGCTCCCTATCAGCTCCGGCGGCACGATCCAAGTCAACGGGGGGATCTTATTGCTCACCGGGGGCGGCACGTATTCTGGCAGCATGATCATTGCAGGTGGCACGACCTTGGAGTTCGGGGGCGGCACCCATACGGTAACACTGAACACCGGATCCGAAATCTCTGGCGACGGGACCCTGTTGCTATCCTCGGGAACCCTCATCGGCACTGGAACTGGGCAATATCGCCTCACCGGGACCTTCGCGATCTCAGGCGGCTCGTTCTCCAACAACAAGATCCTGAGCGCGTCCACCATCAATCCGCTCACCCCTCTCGGAACGATCTTTGCTCTCAGTGGCGGAACGGTCGATGTGGCCCAGGCAGTGGTCGAAGCGGTGGGAGACAACGCGATGATCACCACGACGCAGACCCCCCTCATCACCGTCACAGGCAATGGCACCTACAACCTAGCCAGCTCGATTGGCCCTTCGTTTAGCATGGTCGTCCTGAAAGGCACGACGACCACCACGGATACCTTGACCGGCCTCGTGGTCGGCACCGAACGCCCGCTTCAGCACCAGGGCCCGCTACTCCATGCCACGAATACCACCGTGTCGGCGCATCAGATCCTGACGATCGACACGGCATTGCTCGAAGCTAGCGCACCGCTCATCGATATAATCAACAGCACCCTAACCGTTTCCGGCCCGGGCATCTCCCTTCTCAACAATGCCTCCCTCACCACCACGGCGGGGTATACCGGAACACTCCTTGCCTTAAACGCCGCGACGTTGGCACTGACCAATAACTCATTATTGGAATCCGTAACGCAAAATCTGGTACGCATCGGAGGAGACTTCCTCACCCTAACAAACGGCAGCAGACTGACCTTCTCCAGCCTGTCGAGCGGGCTGTTGATTAAAGCCGGTGGAGGATCGGTCATCGACATCAATGGCGCCGTCATCAATTTCGGCGGGACGGGCGGCAACCAGATCACCGTCAACAACACCCTCGTCCCGGATTACATCGACACGAACTTTCCGCAACTCACCGTCCGACTGACGAACGGTGCCAGTCCCAGCAACATCACCATCCAGGGCAATGCCATCAAAAACACCAGCCTTGGCACGATCTCACGCCCCAACGGCGGCAGCCTCTTTCAGCTGGACGGTCCCAACACCAAACTGATCATTCGAGGAAATTAACGCCCTCCTTCCGCAGACCGCCAGAAGATCAGTTCTCTGTCAGCAGAGTATCGCGTAGAAACTTTCTGCCCTACGAAACTCAGCAAATACATCCTTCGTTTTGATAACCATTCTTCCACAACGGACACCAACCGAAATCAGACCCCACCCTGCGTAGTAGACCTTGTCCTGCAGTGTCATTGACGCCTTTATCACCCCCTGCTAGTGTAGGTCCCTCGATCGGAGAATTGAGGGAATAACCAGATGTCAAAACTACAACCAAGAGGCGTCATCATGATGTACCGTCTTCTGCTTTCGATGGTCATCCTTATAGCGGGAGCATTCGGGCTCTCCGCCGGAGTACAGGCCCAGGAATTGGCAAAGCCCGCGGGCACCGTAACCTCCGTCAAAGGACCCGCCACGGTCGCGCGAGCCTCCCTCCCCCAACCCAACCCCGTGCGCTTTAAAGATGCCGTCTATCGCGGAGACCTCATCTCGACGGGGGAAGATGCGTTAGTGCGCCTGCTGCTCGGGGGGAAAGCCCTGGTCACAGTGCGCGAACTCTCGACGTTTACCGTGAGAGAAGAGCCGAAACGCGCCACCGTCGATCTCTCACGTGGGCGGATTCACCTCTCTGTCGCCAAGCCGCTGATGCAGCCCGGTGAGGAAATTGAAGTACGAACCCCCAATGTCATCGCCAGCGTGCGTGGCACCATCTTGGTGGTCGATGTGCAACCCGTGCTCATCGCCGATGGGCTCATCGATCCGAGCAAGACAATCAGCACCATCACCGTCCTCAAAGGCCAAGTCAACGTCACCTGTGCGGTAGCCACCTGCGCGCCGACCAATCTTGGGCCCTTCCAGCAAGTCATCGTGAAAGGCACCCAGCCAGGCCAAACACAAACCCTCTCGCAGAGCGCCGCCGCACAGATCATTCAATCCTTCCAAGGCGGGCTGGCGTTTACGGAAGGCACCGCAGACACACAATCCGTGCAAGGGCAGACAGAAACCGCGAAAGCGCTGGCCTTACTGAGCGCCGTGGCTCCCGAGTTGGCTGGGCAACAAGCGGCCATAACCACCACCCCGGTAGGAAGCTCGCTCGCCCAATCAAACGTGGTCAGCACCACCCAACAGACCACGACCTTACTCGGGCAACAAATTCCCGCCCCCGTGACAGCAGACTTCGTCTTGACGCTCCCCGCCACGGTCTCCTCCTTTACCCAAACAGGAGGCAATTTTTCCGGACCGGCCACCTTGACAGTCAACGGCCCCTTTACCTGGAGCGGCGGCACGCAAAGCACCAGCGGCGGCACGTCTATTGCCAATGGCCCCGCCACGTTCACGAGCCCCGGAGGGCTCACCATTGACCAACGCACACTCGTGCTCAATGGCGGGGGCGCCCTGTCCACCGATGTGAACCTCACCGCCGGGTCGCTCCTGAACTTTACCGGCGGAACGACGATCATCAGCAATAATCTCTCCGGCCCTGGCACCGTCCAGGTCAGCGGGGGCACCGTCACCGTCATCGGCGGCATCTACAACATTACCGGCAACAGCACCACAGTCCTCGGTGGTGACCTGTCGTTTACCAACGCCAGCACGGTGCAAAGCCTTGGCCCTGTCACGATCGCAGGTGGCACCCTCACACTCTCCAGCGGGGAAGCCCTCAGCATTCCTAGTCTCACGCAGAGCGGCGGAACCTTGACCGGCAGCGACACCCTCACGGTAACAGGCCCCACCCTCTGGTCCGGCGGCACGATGGATGGAACAGGCACGACGACGACGGCAGCCGGGTTAATCCTGAGTGGTACAAGCCCGAAAATCCTGGCTGGATCACGGACCCTGGTCAACAGCGCAGCGGCTGTCTGGACCGGAGGCAATCTGTCCATCAACGACACAGCCGTCTTGAATAATTCCGCCTCTGGCACGTTCACGGACGCCAACGCCGCCAACGTCACAATCACCGGCTCAGGCACCTTCGCCAACGCTGGCACCTTCGCCAAAACTGGGACGGGGACCACTACCGTCAATACGACCTTCAACAACTCAGGCGGGGTCACCATCAATCAAGGCACGCTGCAACTAACCGGCGGCGGCACGATCACAGCTGGCACAATTCAAGGGCCAGGCATCTTCGAGATCGGCGGCAACACCCTCACCGTTAATGGGGGTACGTTCAATATGGCAGGCGGGCTGACGGCTCTCACGGGCGGCGACTTGGTCTTCAACGCTGGGGCAACAGTCACCAACCTCGGGACCCTCTCCATCTTCAATAGCCACATACTCACACTCAACAGCGCCGCCACTGCGACCAGTCTGGCCCTCGATACGGGGACCATCAATGGATCCAACACCCTCACGGTGACCGGCACGACGGGCAAGAATGGGGCTGGCACGGCCCTGATCAACACGGCCTTCAACAACACGAACGGGGTCATCGTCAATCAAGGTACGCTGCAACTGGCCGGCAACGGGACACACACGGGAAACTTCACGGTGGCGGGCGGCAGGCTCGAATTGAGCGGAGGCACGCACAATCTGAACGCGGGCACACTTACCGGCCCAGGAGCGGTGGAGATTACCGGCGGCACGGTACACGTCAATGCGAGTGGTGTGGATCGCCTCACCTCGACCCTGACGGTGGGGCTGGGCGTGCTGACCCTCAACGGTGACCTCATTCGACTCGGCGCTGGCGAGACGCTCAATCGAACTGGCGCAGGACTCACCGTCATCGCTGGGGGCACGGCCACGCTGAACGGAGCGCTCCTGGCGACATCCGGAAGTGGATCGTCCGCTTCAATCCTCGGTCCCCTGCTCTCAGCCCAGGCGTCCACCGTGACGTTTGGAGCAAATGGCGCGCTCGGCAATATTTCCGAGGGAACGGTCTCAGCCGGAGGCGGCCTCACGGCAATCAATAGCACGATTACGGCCAATCAAAGCACGCCATTGGTGCAAGTCCGTACCGGCGCCTCACTCACATTGACCGGCGCAACACTGAATCTCACGAATACCGCGCTCAATCTCGGCACGCAGCCGGTCGTGGGCCTCTTTGGTGGCAGCACACTGTTCAACAACAGCAATGGACCGGCGTTCCGATTCACCGGCGGGGCCTTGACGGCGGACGCGTTGACCGGGACCGATGGCAACGGCAACCACATTGCCGGAACCGGCACCCTCCTGGAAGCGACCAACGCCTCGCTCTCGCTTCGCACACTCGCACAGGGCAGCGGAACCGATATCGCCCAGCGTGTACCAGTGACTGCCGGAGCGGCAAACGTGTCCTTGACAGACAGTAACTTGACCCTGACGGGAACGGATGCCTCCGTCGTCGGCTTCGGCGGATTGAACACCGCACCGCTGACACACACCGGCATCGCCCTCATTGCCACAAACACGGGCGGGCCCCAGGAGACCATCTCGCTAGCCGGCTCATTGGCCACCTTTACCAACGGCGTCACGCTGACGGACTCTGCCGCACAAATCCAATTGACGAACATGGCCATTGTGCAGTCTGGCACGGCCCCGCTCATTCAATTCCTCGGGGCATCGCCGATCACCCTCGTGGGCCCCCTGTTGAACGATTCCGGCAGCACCATTCAATCGAGCCGTAACATGATTCGTATCGATGGAGGTGCCTCTCTTTTGGCATCTAGCACCAACCCGACGGCCTTGCTGCAATTCTCCGGCAGCACAGTCACAGTTGGTACGCCCGCAACGCATTCCCACTTCTTTTCGGTCGATGGAACGGGATCGCGGGCGACCATGACGCGCCCCCTATTCTCCGCCACGAACAGTGACTTCTCGATTGCAACTGGCGAGGGTCCACCGACATCGTTCAATGCCCTCGTGGAAACGCTCAACGGCGGAACTTTGGTGCAATCTTCTTCGCTTCCGCTTGTCACATTGAACGGCGGCTCGCTCACCTTAGCGCCGAATGTGCGCGCCTTCAACATCGCGCTGGGAAGCACCCTCACTACAGCGGGGCCCCTGTTCAAAGCCACCAATACGACGTTGGCCCCCGGGCCCAACAACCCGTTCTTTGCTGTCAATAGCTCTTCCCTGACTCATGCTGGCATCCTTGATCTCACGAACAGCCCTCTCAACCTTGGTACCCAGCCCATTGTTTCAGCCTCTTCCGCCAGCACGTTGACCCAGACGTCCGGGACGGCATTCAAAATTGCAGGGGGCGCACTTACGGCCGCTGCCCTGATTTCTTCCGACGGGACCGGCAACATCCTTAACAGAACGGGCACCCTCTTGGAACTTCAGAATGCGTCGGCGACCTTAGTGGGGACCATTATTAATTCTTTCGGAAGCGACAAATTAACGGTTTCCCTTAGTGCAGATGAGCCCACTATCCGACTGACGAACAGTAACCTCACAATAACCGGCGGGGGGACGCTTGTTCGCCAAGGTGGGTTCAACGTGCCCCCGCTGACCCACGACGGTGTGGCGTTAATTGCGAGGAGCGCCGCCCTTGGCACAAACACGATTACAACTAACGGGTGGCTGCTGCTATTGGATAACGGGGTCACGTTGACTGACACCGCGGCACAGGTCCAACTCACGAACATGACCGTTAACCAGGCTGGGAGCCATAGCCTCATCGAAGTCGGACTCAGTGTTCCCACTGCAGCCAGCGTCGGAGGTGGGCTTCTGCAGGCAACCACGAGTGTGCTCAACCAGGCGTCGGGGACCTCGCTGCTGCGGCTCCTACCCGGAAGCGCACTAACCGTAAATGGTAATCTCTTCGACCTCACCGGCACGAATGTGGACCTCACCTTCGGCCAAGCACCGGATCAACCCCTCGTAGCCTTATCCGGCTCCAACTCCCTGACTCTGAAAGGGTCGCTCCTCAGAATGAATGGTGGGACGCTGACGGTGGATAGCTTGATTGCCGGTGATAACTCAAGCACGGTGACCATTAACAGTAACGCACCCCTTGTGGACCTCACGGATGCCACGGTCACCGCCAACACCCTCGCCGTCGGTGTCGACACGAACGGCCACGTCGCGCTGGGAAATGGTGTGCCTGCCACGAAACTCACGAACAGCCACTTGACCTTTACTAATGGCGGGACCTTTGACCTCTGCTTGGGCGCCACGTGCAGCTTCGGACTCACCTCCGGAGCCCTAGCACTGGTGGCAACCGACAGCACCCTCACCACCACCCAATTCGGCTTAGTGGACTTCACCGACGCCACAGCCACCGCCACGGCCACAGACCCGTTAATCCAATTGACCGGTTCCGTCGTGACCATGAGCAACCCAACACCGTACGGGCTGGTGAACGTAAACGGGGGGACAGTCGGGACCTTCAATGGTCCGCTTCTGAGCGCCACGAATAGCACGGTCAATCTGACCGGAGAAACCAGACTCCTCCAGCTCAACAGCAATGCGTCCCTCACCAGAACAACGGGCACCGGCGCCACCTTCCAATTCACTGGCGGCGCACTCACCACCGCCCGAGACACGATCATGATCAATCCAGGCGCGACGCTGACGCTGAACGCACCCTTACTGGAAACCACCAACACGGTGCTAAACCTCGGCACCACAGGGGGCTCAAGTGAAACCCCGCTACGGATTGACGCGAATTCGGACGGAGGCGGCACCCTCATCAGCACAACTGCCCTCCCGCTGCTATCATTTTCCGGCGGATCGCTGACCACACGGACAAACGGCGATAACATCTTCCAAGATCTCGTGTACGTGGGAAGCATTTCTGGCACCGGAGTCGCCACACTCACCACCTCCGGCACCTTGCTGAGACTCCAAGACTTTGCAGGGACGCCAGGGAATACGGTCAGCATCGGCTCTGGGACTCTCCTGCGGGTCACAGGAGGATCGACAGTCACGGCCACCTCATTGCTGGAAGTTGCCAATTCGACCCTGTCGCTCAGTGATGCCTTCTTCCGAATCGACGGCGGGAGCACGATCAAAACCTCGCAGGGTCCGGCGGTCCGACTCACTAACAGCAGCGTCTTCGCCGACGCCCTCTACAACAGCACCGGCCAGATTCAGAACACGCTCGACTTTACCGGCACCATTGTGGATCTGACCAACTCGCACCTGACCGTCAACACCTTTGGTCGAGAAAATCTCCAGCTGGAAAGTGCCTTCGCCCTGCGGTTGGGCGCCAACGAGCCCATGTTCCGGTTAAACAACAGCACGGTAGCTGACACGGAGGTCAATCCTGACGGATTCAACTTGGCCGGCGCGCTGCCGAACAAGGGCGTGTTCCTCATCGCCACGAACAACAGCACCTTTTCGGTGCTGGGCCCACTGCTCACCTTCGAAGGCCTCGCCTTCACCGATCCCAATCCGCTGGTGCAACTGACGAGCTCGACCCTCAACGCCGCCAGCGTGGCGAACGTCATCGACTCGGTCCGGCCTTCGTCCTTACAAGGCCAACTCCTGACCGCCACGAACAGCACCGTCTCGGTCGCGAACAGTCTCATGACGGTGACCAGCGGAGGGCTCTTCTCGTCTCCCACCACAAACCCCTTGATCAGCCTGGCTGGCGGAAGGCTCAGCACCGGGGCCGAGGTGGTCAAGGTCACCCAAGGCTCATTGAGCAGCGGCGGCTCGCTCCTGGATCTGAGTGCAGGGGCCACCCTGTCGATCGGCGGTCCGGTCCTGAGTCTCGGATCCCCTTTCACCACTAGCGTCACACTGGGGGAGAATGTCTTGAATCTAGATGGCGTGACGGTGAATGGACATTCCGTCAGTGGGCCATTAGGCGCAGCCGGGCTCATCGAGGTGAACAACGGCGGCAGCGGCTCCAGCACCACCCTGAACGCGACGAGTGGACTAGTCGATATTCACCCCAATGCCACGTTAAACCTGACCACTCGCGGCATTCGGAACCTGGGCGGCACGATCACGGCATTCGAAGCCTTCGGCGTGGATGGGACCTTAGCGAAAGGGGCCCAAGTCCTGGTGGATGTCGACGCCGGCGGGAGTCTAACCACCTTCGGGAACTTGCTCACGGTGACAGGCTCACTCACGAGCGAAGGCGGTTCTCTCCTCTTCCTCTCAGGAGGCAGCACCGTCACGGTTGGTGGGGATTTATTCAAAATCAGTGGCACGGTCTCAGTTGACACGCCCTTGGCTACGATCATCCAAAACAGCACGCTTAATCTGGCTGGATCGGCCCTTCATCTGATCAACACCAACTTGAACTTGGGAGCCCAACCCGCCCTCTTGCTCGACAACGGAAATCTGATCAAAACAACCTCTGGTCCACTAGTCCTACTTACGAACAGTACCTTGACGGCAGATACGCTGCTGACAAGTGTAGGCACCAGCCCTAGCACCATCACCACCAAAGGCCCGGCCTTGGAAGCAACTGGATCCACTATCACGCTGAGAACCCTCTCCGATGAGCAAGGAGTCCTCAGCAACTTTACGGTTTCCTTAGCCGCCAACGAACCGCTCATCCGACTCACCAACAGCACGCTGACCACCACCCGGGCAGCGAACGACGGCATCAATTTTGGCGGCTCGGCACCCAACAATATCCTTCAAACCGGAGTCACCCTCATCGCCACCAACAGCACCTTCACACAATCCGATGCTGCCTTCCTGGATCTGGAAAGCTTCACGTTCCTTGACTCCAACCCGCAAATCCAACTGAGTAACAATTCGACCTTACACCTGACCACCGGAGACGTCGTGCGCGTGTTGCCGGGGACCTCCTCCCTGGCTGGAGCGCTGTTCTCCTTGAACACCGGGAGCCATCTGACCGTCGACAACGGGGTCTTGCTTTCGCTCAAAAACGGCGGGCAACTCACGCTGGCCACCGACGGCCAACTGGGACACTTCCTAGATGGGGCCAGCCAACTGCGGGTGAACCACGGCCTGGCCTGCGCAGGCGATTGCTCCCCATTGCCCAACAGTCCCTTCCTCATCAAAGTCTCGAATGCCGCCACGATCAGCGTGAACCCGACATTCAAACCGTTTGTGATTGCGGACGGGACGTTGGATACCGAAATCACGGTCAACAACGGCCAGGGTGATCAAATCTTGATTTGGGTCGATGGACAAAACAGCCACTTAACGCTGGGCGCCCTTCTCGCCAATACCCTGACTATTCCCCTAGGACAGACCGTCATCATCGACACGGATACGCTGTATGACACAGCAACCCATCAAGGCATTCTTGCTGGAATCGGTACCGTCACTGTTGCCAACGGGTACAATTGGACTGCGGGTGCCATGACGGGCACAGGCACCACCGTCGTTCAGGGAGGTCTCACCACTGGCCCAGGAACGGGCGATCTGGTACTGAGTCGGCCGCTGCAACTTGGCGATGGGAACACGTTTTCAGCTTCTACCTTGGGACTAACCAACGGCAACCTACAGGTCAATGGCGGATTGCTCACGATCCGGCCCCAGTCCACCTTGGAACTGACCACCAGTGCCGGCATTCTGAAGCAAGGACAGGGCGCAAGTTTGACTATCGATTCCGGAGCCACCCTGCTCAAGAGCGGGGCCTTCACCGCCAGCACCATCAGCGCAGATCTCTTTAACTCCGGCACTATTGAGGTCCAGAGCGGAACCTTGCTCTTAACCGGGACCAACACCAATTCGCCTATCAATTTTTTCAGTTCTGGATCCATCATTGTCCATGAGAATGCCTTGCTGACATATAGCGGACCCAATTCGTTGACGAATTTATCTCAAGGTTCGCTGGATGGAGGAGCCTACACCATCTTTGGTACCTTGGAGATACCAGGATCCATTGTCTCGCTCGGCGCTAGTGGTCTGCAGACGTCTGTGTCCCTAAATGGCCCCTCGTCTCAACTCATCAATCACAATACAGGACTGGATGCCTTAAGCGGCCTGACGACCATCAACGGATCAAGCTCCTTCACCATCGCTAATGGGAGGGATTTTACCGCCTCAGACGATTTTACAAATAACGGAACACTTTCTGTCCAGAATGGCAGCACCTTCACGGTGCCATCCAGCCTGACGAACTTCGCCTCTCAAACGCTCTTCAGCGGCTCCTACACCATCGATGACGTCGGGGGAGGACAACCGACCACCCTCCGCTTCGCCAACGCCGATATCGTCACGAATGAGGCCTCAATCACCCTTACTGGGCCGAATGCACAGATTCAAGATTTGAATGGCAATGATGCCCTTGCCAACTTGGCCGTCAATAATGGCTTCCTTCAAATCGGAGGTGGGAAGAACTTCACCGCCGCCGGCCCCTTCACCAACAACGGCAGCCTAGATGTCAACACCGGCAGCACTTTTAGCGCGCCTTTCGGCCTGAGCAACTTCAATAGCGATACGAAAACCCTCCTGAGCGGCTCCTATTTCATCTCGGACTTCGGTGGGGGCCAACCCACCACCACCCTCCGCTTCCTCAACGCCGACATCGCCACCAATAATGCGAGTATCTCGCTCTTCGGCGTCAACAGCCAGATTCAGGATCTCAACGGCTCGGACGCCCTTACCAATTTGGCCGTCAATAACGGCTTCTTCCAAATCGGAGGCGGGAAGAACTTCACCGCCGCCAGCCTTTTCACCAACAACGGAACGCTCAGTATCTACTCTGGCAGCACCTTTACCGCCCCTGCGGGCCTCACCAACTTCAATAGCGATACGAAAACCCTCCAAAGTGGCAGCTACGCCATCGCTGCCTTCGGCCAACCCACCACCCTCCGCTTCGCCAACGCCGAGATCGTCACCAACAACGCCTCAATCACGCTCTTCGGCGCGGACAGCCAGATTCAGGACCTCGCCGGCAACGATGCTCTCGCCCATCTCGCGGTGAACAACGGCACCCTCAGTATAGGTGGGGGCTTGAGCCGTACGATTGCCGGACCGTTTTCCAACAATGGGTCGGTTCTTCTCGAAGACAACAACTTTTACGGTGGCGGCACTCTCGTCCTCTCGGGCAATGGCACGCATAACGGGGACTTTGTCGTAAACGCTCTGAGCACTCTCCACGTCGCAGGCGGAAGCCAGGTGTTTCTAGCGTCTCCTTTCACTCGTATCACCGGGGACGGCACTCTTCTTATCAGCGGAGGCACCGTCAGCACCCCCTTGAGCGGTGGGGGCCGCTACCTCTTCTCCGGCACCCTACAAGTCACCGGCGGATTGCTGGACGTGCCGACTCAACTGCTTGCCCCACTCTCGTCTCTGACCGCGAACGGCTCAATTCTCGTGCAAAGCGGCACGGGTACCGTGCATCTTGGAGGCCCGCTCTTGAATCTGTCCTTCAACGGATTTCTCAATGGACACCTCAATTCGAACGAACTGACCGTGACCTCGACTAGGGAACCGGTCGCCTCCTTCACGGGAGGGACTCATACGCTCGCGAGCGATGCCGGAGCCGCTCTGGTTCAGTTGAGTGGACCGGTGACGACCACCATTCACGCCGAAGGGGTGCCCCTCCAAGTTGGCTCAGAACGGTACCTCCAAGGCAGCGGAGCTTCCCCAGTCGCCACTACGATCCTGAAAGCCTCGAACGCGACGATCACGGGAGAATCCATCGCCAAGGTCGATCTCGCACTGTTGGAGGCGACCAAGCCATTCGTCTCGCTCTTGAACCAAGCCAGCTATACCACCAACCAATCCGCCTTCACCGTTGACCACTCGCAGGTCTACAACTCCGGCGCCTCGTTCGTGGAACTCAACGGCGCAACTATGACGGTCGCGAACGGCGATTTATTCCGCTTGAACAATAGCTTGTTGAAAACCACGGCCGGAGACCTGCTCAGCTTGTCGAACAACGCCAAGCTGAACATCAACAATGGCTTCTTAGCCAACTTGTCAGGTGCCTCGGTGTTGGATGTCTTCGGGGCCTTGGTGAATTTCGGCACAGCAGCGGGGAATCAGATCACCATCCAAAACAGTTTGGCGCCGACCACGACGATTTCGGTAGGCGGGTTCAACTTCCCGGTGCGGCTGATCAACAGCGCCCAGGTCTCCCAAGTGGTCATCCAGGGCACCCCGATTAAAAACCTGGGGGCCAATCAGATCACCTTCCCGAACAACAGCAGCCTGTTCAGCCTCGATGGTCCGAACACCCGCATTCGTATTCGCGGAAACTAACACCGCACCTCATGGCGATAGCGTTGCACGCTCACACGCGCAACGCTATCGTGCAGACTCACCCCACTGATTCCCCCAAGAAGCATCCCACACTTCTGTTCTTAACAGGATGCTGAAACAGTCCGTCAGCGGCATTCTCGACACCCGTGAAGCGTATCTCGTGAAGCGAGTTTCAGGTTGAACGGTTCAGGTGGAGGGTTTCACGTTTCAGGTTGAACGTTTCATGTTTTCCCAACCTGAAACCTGAAACGTGGAACTCGAAGCAGCGAACGACGCGAAGAGGACAGCCTGTGTGAACATCCTTCCGCAGGTTGAGGCGGGATCCGTGACCGTGCGGGACATGCTCTTTTTGGGGCATCATTAGAGTGTGTTCTCAGCCTATTAACGTCCGGCCGCCCGACGCAATTGACCAAAGAGAGAAACTCTCCGTTCACCACGACCACTCACTGAAAGGCAACGAGAACGGTTCACGTTTCAGCCATTCTGAACCTGAAGCCTTGCACATGAAACGTGAGACGCAAACCCCGAGAAGCGTTTACAACCAAGGAAGGTTTTCGCAGCAGCGATTTCGAGAGCGGTGGGCTAAAAACCCCAGGCAAGGCTGACCGTCGAGACGTAGCGATTATATTGGAAGATATAGGGGAGATTGGCTCGGCTGATGGTCGCCTGAAAGTCCGCGGCCACGACAAACCCGCCGGCGTATTTATCCGGCAAGGCACCCGTCAAGTAGGTCTTCGGCACTGGCCATTCGATCCGCGCGATGTGGTTTTGCTCTTTGACTTCCTGGCGCACGCTATTTGGCGCAGAGGTGGGGAACACCGCATTGGGATGCGTATACCTCCGGTAATGGAAATCGAAATCGTACTTGAGTCGGATATCCTGCCATGGAAGCGTGTACTGGGTCCCCACTAAGAACCGGTGGCCTCGATAGAACCAATCCCCACCCTTCGCATCGTCCATGTCGTATTGGTAGCCAAAACGAAGGAAGTGCCGGTCATTGGCGAACCGGAGCACGTGGGTCACCCCGATCATGTAGTTATCGGCATCGCGGTTTTCCTCAGCCCGTCCCCCACCACCAATCAGAAAGAGATCGGAAAAGTCTTTTTTCTGAAACCGCCCGATCAGGCTGGTCAGATGCATGCCGCTTTCAACCAAAGTGCCGACCGCCGACACGGAATGCCGGTTCATGAATCGGCTTCCGCTGAGCGTCGTCGAATCAAAAGTGTATTGCGTGGCCACTTGAAACGGAAGACTCGCCACGGTGCCTTGATAGGATAGGCCCGTCCCGCCTAAATAATTCTCGATATTGAAGAAGGAGAGGTCGTTGTTGAAGGTGTGGAAATAGGACCCCAGCACGGTGGCTTCCCACGGACCAGATTTGAAATAGGAATATTCCGCCCGCGCCGAGAACAATTCGCCGGGCGTGTTCGTTTTACGACTCCGGAGATCCAACACTAGCGGATCCTGTGAGGACAGCGGATTGACGGAGACGTTGGAATCGTAGAACGCGCCCACGCGAATCTCCGCATGCAGGCGCCGATCCGGTTGCTGGGAGGCCAACACCGTCTCCCTCAAGCGATCGGCCGGGCCAGTGAGCGGCGAGACGGTCCGAATACGCGTGGCCTCCTCTAATTCCCCTGCGGCTTGTTCCGGGAGCCCGAGAATGGCCAGCGCCAGGCCTGAGTAGAACCGGTTGAGCTGTTGAAACTGGGGATCAGTGGAGGTACCGGACGAGAAAGCCTTGACCGCCCCCTGATAGTCCTTCTGCCGGTACCGCATGAAGCCGACATAGTAGCCGACATTCTCCGTTTTCGGACGGACGGTAAACACCTCTTCGAGCAGCGGCTGAGCCTGCTCATATTGCTGCAGAGAGAAATAGGCGAGGCCGAGTTGATAGGAAATCGCCGGATCGCTCGGATTGAGACCCTTAGCCTTCGTCAGCACCTGAATCGCCGCGCCATGCTGCTGCTTGCCGTTCAGCACCACGCCGGTATAGTACAGGGCTTCAATATGGTTCGGCTCCAATTTGAGCGCGTCTGCCAACTGTTGCAGCGCCTCATCATATCGCTTGTCTTCATACGAAAGAATGGCCTGATTCACATAGACGTCGGCCTCCGTGCCCTGTGCCCAAGCCAGATCGTGCCAGATTGCCAGACCTACACACAGACAGAGGATGAACAGACCAGACCAAACAGAACACTGAGGGGGAAAGGGCCACGACAGGGAAGGATGCACGACACCAGGAGTTGGAGTTCCATTCTCACCAGCACCGCCGTTTTTGCTTATCATCTACCTAGGTTATCCTCTCAAGTTTCTCGACGTAGCGAACCGGGGAAAAAGATACCCCCTCAATCCGTTGGATTTCTCGCACAAAGTCACCAACGAGTCAAGAAAAATGGCGACCATGTGGCCTGAAGATCCAGGAGATGGCGGCACAGCACAATCGCGATGCCTTCACACCTTCCCACCCGCCTACCGCGCTGGCCGACCCTTTTCGATTTTTGCCCAGGCATCGCGAAGAGGCACGGTCCGGTTGTAGATGAGGTGTTCAGGCGTCGAGTCGGTATCCACACAGAAGTAGCCCTGTCGTTCGAATTGATACCGAGCCCCTGGGTGCGCTGTCGAAAGACTGGGTTCAACTCGGACATCGGACAGGATCCGGAGAGACTGGGGATTGAGTGAGGCCGTGAAGTCCTGGCCTTCCGGAACGGCATTCGGATCTGCCGTGGTGAACAAGGATTCGTAAAGTCGGACTTCCGCCATCCGCGCATGTTGGGCCGACACCCAGTGGATGGTGCTTTTGACCTTCCGCGCCGCTTGAGGGTGACCACTTTTTGTGTCGGGGTCATAGGTGCAATGCAGCTCTTGCACCTCTCCGGTGGCTGCATCACGCACGACGTCCGTACACTTGATGATATAGGCATACCGCAACCGCACTTCACGTCCAGGAGCCAATCGGAAGAATTCTTTGGGAGGATCCTCACGAAAATCCTCTTGCTCGATATAGAGCACTTGAGAGAACGGCACCTGCCGCATACCGGCCGTCGGATCTTCAGGATTGTTGACCGCCTCAAGTTGCTCGACCAGGCTCTCCGGATAATTCGTGATCACGACTTTCAGCGGACGCAGGACCGCCATCGCCCGCAACGCTCGTTTATTCAAGTCTTCACGAATGAAATGCTCCAGCAACTGCACTTCTACGATGGCCTCCCGCTTGGCCACACCGATGTGTTCGCAGAATTTTCTGATTGCCTCCGGCGTATAGCCACGACGGCGTAAGCCTTTTAGCGTCGGCAAGCGTGGATCGTCCCACCCATTGACCAACTTGCGCTCGACCAACTCAAGCAGTTTGCGCTTGCTCATCACCGTGTAGGTGAGATTCAGACGAGCAAATTCGATCTGCCGCGGGGCGCTCGGCACCGGCACATTGGCGATACACCACTCATACAAGGGCCGGTGATCCTCGAATTCCAGTGTACAAATGGAGTGGGTAATGCCTTCCATCGCATCCGAAAGGGGATGCGCATAATCATAGGTTGGATAGATCACCCATTGCATACCCGTTCGATAGTGCGAGGCGCGGCGAATTCGATAGATGATGGGATCACGGAGATTCACATTGGGGGACGCCATGTCGATCTTGGCGCGAAGCACATGGGACCCATCAGGAAAATCGCCGGCGCGCATCTTCCCGAAGAGGTCGAGATTGTCCTGGACCGTCCGATTCCGGTAGGGACTGTCTGTCCCCGGTATGGTCAGCGTGCCCCGGGTCTGTCGAATCTCCTCTGCACTGCGGCTGTCGACGTAGGCCTTGCCCTGTGTGATCAACTCGACGGCATATTGATACAGCCGCTCGAAATAGTCAGAGGCAAAGAACTGTTTGCCTTTCCAGTCGAAGCCCAGCCACCGAACGTCGTCTTCAATCGCATGGACGTACTCAAGACTTTCCGTCGTTGGGTTGGTATCGTCCATCCGAAGATGGCAGATCCCTCCTGGATGATCGAGCGCGAGGCCAAAATTCAGACAAATCGACTTTGCATGACCGATATGCAGATAGCCGTTCGGCTCCGGTGGGAAACGCGTGACGACGCGCCCCTGGTGTTTACCGGCCTGTACATCGGCAGCCACGATGTCCCTGATGAAATTCGATGCAACACTCGGCGTATCAGTCATAGGTTCGTTCGTCCTCAGGCATTCACTCTGTCACACAACGGGAGACCTCTTCTACCATACTTGATAGCCGGGGAGGAATGGGGCAAAGGCGCGGACGTATGCCGTGAATGGCGCGGAAGCCTATCGGTCACCCTGCGAGGTAGTCAACCGAAAACGCCACGGCTTCTGCGCCCAGTCACCGGCATACGGGACACCGATACGAGGGTAGCTGGCAATATCGCACGCACGAATACCCACACCTCGATCCTCCACCCACAGCCCTTGCCCCACGGTCATATCCAGTCGGTTGTGGCTTCGATCGATCTGAAAGGCTCGGCACAGTCGTCCAGGGCCATCGATCAGGACTGGTGGCACTCCAGCCTCATCCACCGCTCGAACGAGAATCGCGGCAGGAAACCCCTCCGCTTCTGTGACAATATTCAAACAATGATACATCCCGTAGATCAGGTAGACATAGGCCACCCCGGGAGGCCCAAACATCACATCCGTTCGAGGCGTACGCCCTTTCGAGGCATGACAGGCACGATCCTCCTGGCCGATATAGGCTTCGACTTCGTAGATTCTGCCGACGTGCCGCGCCTGATCGGTTTCACGAACGAGATACTTCCCCAGCAACGCCTGCGCCACGTCCAGAGTCGGACGGTCGAAGAACTCACGAAGGAGTGGCGTAGCGGCTCTAGGCTTGAGTGGAGGCTCGACAGACGAATCGGATCGTGTAGGTTTCTTTGGCATGACGTTCGAGCAGACTGGTGAGCAACCCGCCTAAAAATACCACGCCAGGCCACCCATCACAAACCTTGGATTGCCTGGGACAAAGTGAATGTCGGTGACCGATGCCCCCTCGCTCCGGAGACGCGAGTCGAACGCAAACGTTGCCTGCTCCCACTTCGTGTTGAGCAAATTCTGGATGAACACAAAGGCTTCCAAACGCCCATGGGAGAGCTTAATTGGCAGCTGATACCGTTCAGACAGATCGACATCCAGCCACGAGGGTGCCTTGATGCTCCGATCTTCTGTAAGCGGGCGCACACCCAGATAGGTCGCCTGGAGTTGGGAGGTCAGCCCTTCGGGCCAGCGCAGGAGCAAGGCTCCATAGGCCGTGACTTCCGGAGCCAAGGGGATCGCATCGCCGTTGCGAAATTCTGCCTTGGTCCAGGTGATGCTGCCATTGGCGGAGAGCGGCCCCCAAATCTGTCCTCGCGCTGCCACTTCCATTCCTCGCCGTCTGGTTTCCCCTCGCGACTCCGTAGTGCCTGCATCTCCGACAAACACCAGCTCGGATTTCAGATCGAGCGCCCACAGCGTGGCCGTAAGTTCCAAGCCCTCCGCCCCCCACGGTCGTGAGCGAACGCCAACTTCATACACCTTCGCCCGAGATAACGGCGACGAACCTGGCACCACCGCTGATCGGGCATCATTGCTGTGATAGCCTTCGCCATAATTCACAAAAAGTTCTGTGTTGAGCCACGGGCCCAGAATTAGATTCGCCTTCGGAAGGACAATCCCGGATGTTGTTCGCCCAGCCGACTGGGCAGAGCACGTCGCACAGCGATTCCGAACATCGAAGGTAAACACTTCACTCCGAACGCCACCGGCAAGACGAAGCCATGGGGTTGACTGCACCTCCACCTTGAGGAACGGGGCATACGATGCTTCCTGAATAGCACTGTCACTAGTCGTCCCCAACGGATTACGAGTGACTTGTGTCCCAAGCCTGGCATGAATGTCGTCGACGCGTGCCTGCACGCCGGCGGTCCCGATGGTATCGATGCCGAACACCTTCCCGGTTTGCCTCCAGCCGACATCACCCCCGTACACCACTCGACGGTCCGATTGTTGAATCCCATCCCCGTTTACTGGATCGTTAAGAAAGTACGTGAAGTTCGTATAGAGGTCGAACTTGTAGTATTGCCCGTAGGCATTCGCGAAGAATTGCCCACCGTTCGGCGTATCGTAGTGATAGTTGAGCCGTCCGGTAGTGCGCAGTGTCCTGCCGCCTTCCGAAGGATCGACGGCGCCAAAACGATCGAGCGAACCGTTCTGCACCGCTCGCAACGGGATTTCTCCAGACGCATTCCACTGAGATTGTTGGTACGTGCCGGTCAGACTCAATTCGGAACGAGGGCTTGGATTCATAGTCGCTTTGCCCAGCACATTGCTTCGAAAGTACCGGTTGTCATGCTGGAACGGCCCGTTTGTGAAATAGCCTTCTGCCGCAATTAGCGTTCTAACTGTGTCCTTGGTCGGAGAGAACATCAACAGGTGGCGCTGAGTCTCGAATTGACCACCGGCAAACTGCATTACGCCTTCCTTTACCACTTCTCGGGTTCGAAAGTTGACCGCTCCCGCCGTGCTGAAGTCCCCGAACTCAGCGTGGTAGGCACCTTTGTACACGTCCACCCCTTCAATCGTCTCTGGAATGATGAAATTCAGGTCGGTGTAGCCTTGGCCGTGCGCATGACTGCGGAGATTGATGGGCATGCCATCGGCAAAGAAGGCCACGTCCGTCCCATGGTCCGCATCGAAGCCACGTAAAAAATATTGATCGGCCTTACCTGCTCCTCCGGAATGCTCCACGGCAATAAAGCCAGGGATCAGCCGCAACACCTGGGCAGGCCTGCCTTGCGGTTGCAACAGATACTCCTTATCCGGGATGAATTGCTGCGAGGACGCCGCGACAGGCCGCTCGCCCCTGACATGAACCTCCGGCAATTCCAACGGCTCATCTGGATCGTGGGCATATCCAGGAGGCACCAATAGGGCCGCCACAACACCGCTGACGACCACTGTGGTCAAAAATTGGACGATCTTGGACGCTGAGATTTTCGCACTCTCCTTATTTGTACGGCACAAAGCCGAGCCGATTCACGTTGGTCTTTGACGCAAACACCACGTCGGCTCAGACCCTCATGGCCTGAGAGTGACACTCTCACTGAGCGGGAATATTTCGCATGACATGGCAGCGAGGTAGGCCTGCAGGCGATGCACGGTTTCTTCGAGCATGCGATCGAGGGTGCGCTCTCCTGTCCCCACGATCTCGACATAGTTGAGGTTCACAGAGGGGAGCAGTTTCCTGGCCGGTACCTGCACCATCCATCACACCATCAATTCTGTGACTTCCCCGAGCAGGGCTCCAGGCAGAAGGAACGACATGGAGCCGAGCGTGAAGTCGGCCTTGATCAGAGTCCAACATATGGCCTGTTCTCCAATCACAACAATATTGGCACCGGCTTTCCTCATGGCCTTGGCGGCCGCATCGTTCGTCGCAAACCCAATGATGAGATGCGGTGCCCCCACGCAGGTGTTCACACGTGGAATCAAGGCGCTGCCAAGCCCACCACCCCGTCCATCCTACACACCGATTCGCACGGTTAATGTAACCCTTGTCCCGTCGTCGCCATGGTCAGCTTGCCGTGCTTGACTCCTTTTGTTCCAATCAATACATCCGCCACTTTTCTAATCTCCGCCCCTTTGCCGCGCACCACTAACACTTCTAAGCAATGATCATGATCGAGATGCACGTGAAGACTCGATAAAATCAGGCGGTGATAGTCATGTTGAATGTTCGTAAGCTTTTCGGTGAGCTCCGGGACATGGTGGTCGTACACAATGGTGATCGATCCCACCGTCTCCTTATTCTCGCCCCATTCCTGCGAGACGAGTGCATCGCGAATGAGATCTCGAATGGCCTCGGATCGATTGGTATATTGCTTCTGCGCGATCAACCGATCGAAGTCATCCAGAAGCTGATGGTCGAGGGAAATCCCAAACCGTACCAATTCTTTCATGCTCACCCCCCAGTAGTGCTACGAATTATTAAAACGTGCCACTCATAGCACGATGCCGTGCGCACTCGCAAGCCCGGTGGAGCCTGTCGCCATTAGAGAACACCATTGATGAAAAGAAAGGACCGATAGGCGGTTAGTCGCCTTCGATGGGGACGTAGAGAAAAGTGCCTTGCCGACTCACCAGCAAGAGAAGAAGCTCTTTTGGTTTGATGGCATCCGCAGCTCGCTGATAGCTGAACTGCGTGGTCACCGATTGGCGGTTCACTTCGAGAACAATATCGCCTGGGCTCAGGCCTGCCGCTTCTGCCAAGCTGCCTTCTTCAACCCCGCTGATGACAACCCCTGTCGCGCTACTTAAGCCCAGCTGTCTGGCCAACTGAGGGGTGATTTCATCCACCGTCACTCCCGTGAGCGGATGTTCGCCGCCCAGAGTTTTTGCCGCTCCGCCTGTCTTCTTGATACGTTCCCGCGGGGCCTCCTGAATGACCAGTTCCATCTGCATCGCCCGGCCCTCGCGAATAATATCGATCCGGTGCTTGCTTCCGATAATCGAGGTGGCAATGAGGTTGCGGAGACGGCCAGACTCCACGATGTCTCGCCCATCGAACCGCACCACGACGTCGCCTCGCTTCAGACCGGCTTTCTCGGCGGACCCTCGCGCGAGCAAGTCCGTGATGACGGCGCCTTTGACATCCGGCAAACGGAAATATTTTCCAAGCAAAGGCGTCACATCCTGGGTCGAGGCGCCAAGAAACCCACGGACCACTCGTCCCGTCTTGATCAAGCTCTGCATCGCCGTGCGAGCCATGTTGCTGGGAATGGCAAACCCCACCCCGACGCTGCCCCCGGTCGTGCTCGCAATCGCGGTATTAATCCCGATCAGTTCTCCTCGGACATTGACGAGCGCTCCGCCAGAGTTCCCTGGGTTGATGGGCGCATCCGTCTGGATGAAGTCTTCGTAGTCGGCCACCCCCACATCCGCCCGGCCCACCGCACTCACAATGCCGAAGGTGACCGTCTGGTTCAATCCCATCGGATTCCCGACCGCCAAGACGAAATCCCCCACGCCGAGCTGGCTGGAGTCGCCCCACGGAACGGTCGGGAGACCCGTGGCCTCAATCTTCACTACGGCCACATCTGTCTTGGGATCGGTCGCCACGACGCGCCCTCGAAATTGTCGGCGATCGCCAAGCAACACTTCCACATCAACCGCATCGGCAACCACGTGGTTATTGGTGATGATGTAGCCGTCAGGCGACACAATCACCCCAGACCCTTGACCATACTCTCGCTTAGGAGCTCCTGGCTGGATCCCGAAGGGCAACCCTTCGTCGCTCAGCCCTTGGTCCCGAACAAACACCGTCGACGCAATGTTGACGATGGCAGGAGTGACACGCGCCGCAGTGAGCTTGATCTGTAATTGAAGATCGGACTGATGTTGGCTGGGAAGCCCCAGCAAGCGCTCGGCTTCGACCTGGAGTGGGACATTGAGACTGCCCCCAAAGCAAAACAGGGACATCAGCCCGATCCTCACCAGTCGTGAGCGGAGTGGAGACCGATTGCTCCTCAACGTTTCCCATCTCCCTCAAGAATACTGTTAATGAGCATCTTAATATTCTCAGGATCGATGGATTCCACCTTGATGTTGCCGTCCAGCACAATGGTCGGGGTTTGTTGCACGTTGACTCGACGTCCCCACGCACGCCCCTCTTCCAGCGCCTTGACCGGCTTCCCCGACTCCAACCCTGCCTCGAACGCCACGGGGTCGAGTCCGACTTCACGAATTAAGGACTCGCGGATCATCTTATCCAAGATATGGGTTTTGTCTTTATGAATCGTCCGAAACAGCACCTTTTTCATTTCCTTGCCCTTGCCCATCATCTTGGCCTGCTCATACATCTCAAACGCGGTCGGCAGCTTCCCCCCCATCACTGGAAATCCGACCATCAGGACCTCCAGCTTACTTCCGAACTCTTTTTCCAGAATCGGGAGGGCCCCTTCATCGAACATGTGGCAATGGGGGCAATAGAAATCAGCAAACTCGATGAGTTTGACCTTTCCTTTGACATGCGTGGACGGTTCTTTCAGCTCCTCAAACTTGCCCTTGATCCCCTGCGTCCCCCCAAACGACGGCTCGGTGAAACCCAACAACCCAAGCCCTATCGCCATCAGCAGGAATCCCACACGCACGCCGCTCATCGATGTCGTCTTCATTCGCAACCTCCCGTCGTTCTGAACTGCCCGACCTATTATATCAAGTCTTGCACACATTCGCGGAGCACGTCACCTTGTTGGTCCGCTCAACCCCCAGGTTCCAGTCCCCCATGGAACCATTGGAGATACCAGTCGAAAATGTCTTTTCCAAAAAACAACGCCACCAACGCACCGATAGCCAAAAATGGACCAAACGGGATGTATTGATCCCGTCTGATCACCTTGGTCACCATAAGCGAAATTCCCACGATCGATCCCAACATGGCCCCGGCCATGACGGTCAGTACCGTGGCACGCCATCCGAGAAACGCTCCGATCATGGCCAACAGCTTGATGTCGCCGCCCCCCATGCCTTCTCGTCCAAACAGATAGGGGCTGGCCCACGCGAGGAGCCACAGGAGTCCCCCGCCGAGGAGCACACCGAGCACGGAATCGAATAGACCGATCGGCAGCACTGTCGCCGCACAGATCAGCCCCACCGCAATCCCTGGGAGAGACACAACATCCGGAATGATTTGATAGGTCAAATCCGTCCCCGTCACGACAAGCAGCAACGAGAACAAGAGGCAGTAGACTGCCGCCTCCCAGCCGGCACCGAATCGCCACCAGATCAATCCATAGGCGACTCCATTGACCAGCTCAACCGTCGG
>CXWL01123808.1_pt1 | contig 34651 bp, 32 predicted proteins | sample 590931 | NCBI WGS metagenome assembly CXWL01 (sample SAMEA3498368, study PRJEB10139) | groundwater metagenome | biome: water well; material: biofilm material | place: Germany | collected 2015-04-27
TGCATGCGCGCCGCAATCCGGGCATTTCTTGCCGGTTGCCACGTAGGTGATAGGTGCGGTCTCTGCCTCGTAAGCCAGGTCATCCATACCGTAGGCCAGCGTCTTGTTCTTGTATTTTTCAGCCAATACAGTGACAGGAATCTGATTGCCGGCAGCGTCGAGGAAACCGCGTTTCATCAGGATGCGTTGCAGCGAATAACCGATGGCGGCGACTTCTGATTCATGGAACAGCGGCGCTTGCGAGCCATCGTCCTTGGTGATCATGCCGCAGCGTACTGTGCCTTTGTCCCAGACCACTTCGCGCATATCCGCCAGCGCCTTGGCGATAGAGCCGCCCGAGCGCGCCGCCATCGACAGCAGACGCATACTGGCGGAAATCCATTGCTGGCCGTCGTTCTTCTGGCCGGCCGGCATGAAGAATTCAAACGGGCGCTCTATCGTGACGCGCTCGCCGCCGACGGTGCCCTGAATGTGGATGAAGCTGACGGTCAGGTAGACGGTTTTCTTGCCTTCATAAGTCATGTACTGCACTTTGGAGGTGACCGATTCGAGGTCGCCAAACGGGCGGCCGTCGAATTGCTTGCGCAACAGATCGTCATCCGGTAGCGCAGCGGCGACTGCGGCAGGTGCCGCGTCTGTTGCCACCGACAGGACGCTGCCGAGGATGTTATTCGGGCGGTAAGTGGCCAGGCCCTTGAGGCCGGCGCGCCAGGCGTCCATGTACAGGCTCTGGAAATCTTCGTAAGGATAATCGGCGGGCACATTGACTGTCTTGGAGATCGCAGAGTCGATGAAGGGCTGCACCACTTCCAGCATCTTCATGTGATCGCTGGCCGACATATTCAGCGCGGTGACAAATGGTGCCGGCAATTTGCTGTCGTCGGAAACATCGTTGCCCAGATGGCGATACAGGCGCCATGCGTGATCGGCCACTTCGTAAATCTTGCTGTCGCCGACTGCCATGCGCTTCTTGCGGTTATACACCCACGAGAACGCCGGCTCGATACCGTTCGATGCATTGTCGGCAAAGGCCAGCGTGATGGTGCCGGTAGGCGCGATCGACAACAGATGGGAATTGCGCAAACCGTGCTTGGACATCGCAGTGCGTATGGTTTTTGGCAGGCGCTTGGCGAATACGCCAGCCAGGTATTTGGTGCTGTCAAACAGCGGGAACGCGCCTTTTTCTTTGGCCAGCTCGACCGAGGCAAGGTAAGCCGTGTCGCGCATGACTTCGGATATTTTCTGTGCCAGCGCACGGCCGGCTTCAGAATCGTAACGCAAGCCCATCATCACCAGTGTGCTGCCCAAGCCCAGGTAACCCAGGCCGATGCGGCGCTTGGACATGGCTTCGGCTTTTTGCTGTGGCAATGGCCATGCAGTGGCTTCCAGCACGTTGTCCAGCATACGGATCGCGATCGTGACTACCGACTGGAAAGCCTCGAAGTCAAAACTGGCGGCATTGCCAAAAGCGGATTTGACAAAGCGCGTCAGGTTGACCGAGCCCAGGCAGCAGCAACCGTAATCCGGCAGCGGTTGTTCGGCGCAGGGGTTGGTCGCTTCTATGGTCTCGCAGTAGTACAGATTGTTTTCTGCGTTCATGCGCGACAGGAACAGGATGCCAGGCTCGGCGTGATCGTAAGTCGATTTCATGACTTCGTCCCACAGGTCTCGCGCCCTGACGGTCTGGTGCACCCAGATGCCGTCGTCGCGTTGGTAAGCGCCGGCTTCTTTCTTTTCGTCGCCCGGTTCTGCCTTGTGTACCAGGCAGAAGTCGGTGTCGTTGGCCACCGCGTTCATGAACTCGTCAGTCACGCCGATAGAGATATTGAAGTTGGTCAGGCCGCCCTTGTCTTTGGAACGGATGAATTCCAGAATGTCAGGATGATCGCCGCGCAACACGCCCATCTGCGCGCCACGGCGCGCACCGGCAGATTCTACCGTCGAGCACGATGCGTTGAAAACCTGCATGAAAGAGACCGGGCCGGAAGCGCGCGAGCGGGTGCCGCGCACCACGGCGTCTTTCGGGCGTATGGTAGAGAAGTCATAGCCGACACCGCCGCCGCGGCGCATGGTTTCTGCCGCATCAGACAAGGCGGTGTAGATGCCGGGCTTGCCATTGACCGTGCTGGAGACCGAATCGCCCACCGGTTGCACGAAACAGTTAATCAGGGTGGCGTGCAGGTCCATCCCGGCGGCGGAATTGATGCGGCCAGCTGGGACGAAACCGTTCTTTTGCGCCCACAGGAATTTCTCTTCGTAGTACGCCTGAAAATCAGGTTGCTCAACGCTCGCCAGGGCGCTGGCTACGCGCGCCTGCACATCCTGTATGGTCGCTTCTTCGCCTTTTGCATATTTTTCTAATAGGACATCAAGAGAGATTTCTTGTGGCGACATTTCAGTCAGGCCTAGCATTTTTTCGTTAGCGTTCATCGATGATTTATGAGTTGATAGTGTGATAATTGAGCCGAAAAATGGCGGTGTGTCATGCAGGTGTTCAGCGACTTTTGTTTTGTTATTGCTCTTGCGTCAAGAGTGATTCCAGCATGTGATATGTTGCTAAAAACGCCGCATTTTACGCCGAAATTCGTCAGCCATTATAACCCCGGGCACCCTTTTTTCCTTGACGCGTCTCAAGATATTTTCCTGAAAAAGAACACATGCGCGGGCTCTGCATTTATGATAAGCGCAGTGATTTTTATTTATTTAAAGGAGTCTGATTGTGACCATTTCCAGCTTTGCAGACTTACTGCGCGCAGCTCTAGAACAGCCGCAACCGCAGCGTTTATTATTCATGTTTGCCAAGGCCGAGTTGCCACAAGGACACGCTACTGCCGAGAAGCAACAGTTTGCGGAGGGCCAGGGCGGCGAACTCAGGGCGGTCATGTGTGTGGATAAGCTGCCGCAGGAACTCAGTGATTTTGCTGGCCTGGTGACCGAATCAGGCTACACGGGCAAAACCTGGGATATCGTGTTTATCACCAGCATGTCAGGACAGGGCGGCGTGGCGCCAGGCAGCGATGCGGCCAGCCGCCCGCTGGACATGATGGTGGAGTCTCTGCGCAACGGCAACATAGGCAATTATCTGGCCTTTAACCGCGCAGGGGAATTGGTGCAGTTTTCTTAAGATAAATTTGGTGGAAGCTTCTGTCGCAGATCACAGCCACGTAGGGCGGGTGCAAGCCGCGCGGAAAGGCGTTTGAAAATGACAGTCAATTTGATTTAATGTTGCGGTTATATTTGAACGATACATCGTTTAGGAATTGACACACGGCGCGGGTTGCACCCGCCCTACATGGCTAACAATATTGAGATTGGCATGTCATCTTGATGCAAACGTTGAGCTCATAGGCGTAGTGTAGCGGCGTCCTAGCGCCCGTAGGGAGCGAATTGTTATGTGTTAATCGTATTGTTGCTTTGCTAAAGCCGGCAGCACATAAACGCCTGCTAGCAAATGATCAACTATGGTCATCGCTAATTTCAATTTCTCAATGCGATGTGGCTTTACTTCATGAGCAGCATCGTTTCCGAGAATCCGTAACTTATGAAGGATGCCTGCCCCATCTTTAGTTAGGACCCCTTTTGCTACCAGTTGGTCAATTTTGTTGAATAAAGGACCTGTTGTTTCTTGGTCATTACAGACTGTTTCTACTATAGCGCGAATTCCTACACCGCATAGAACAGGTTGCGAGGAGCCTAAAGCACGGAGTGTTTCTAGGTAAATTGTCTGAGTGTTCGCCGGGATCAAATAGAAGTGTTCGACAGGATTTCGAAAAGAATTGCGATCAGGGTAAAGGTCAATCTTTTCGTTGTAAATTGTCTCAAATTCAGAACCATTACCCGTATACTCATGGTCAAACTCTTCTGAGTTTGTATGTATTTTTCGGAAAGATACTTCTTCGCAACCTTTGCATTGGACTATTTGGAATGTATTGCGCCAATCAAAGGAATAGTTATTATCACCATCAGAGCCGACCTCAAGGATCGAATTCAATATTGAGTGTTTTGTTTCTCTTTGACACGAACCACAAAACACATCTGGCACAGTTTCTAAATCTTTGTCTTTTAAATAGTGTTTCGAATTCGCCATGATGTTTCCCATTAATATGCAACTTCAAATAGGGTGAAAAATTCCGCCTATCTTGGCGAGGTAGTTCCTTCGTAACTGTTGCCCTGCAATGCTTTTAGCAACATGCTGTGATTATTATCAACACTAAATAACCAGGAAAGGCAGACAGTATCTATGGCCGCCGCGCATTCCACTTTCGTACCAATTTTCAAACATGCAAAGTTGTTCAGTCGCTTCAAAAATTGTCTGCGTAACAAGCACGACAGCTTACGCACGACTTAAGCCTATGTCTATTGGATTCGATCGTATGTCAGCTAACACCCCACAGCTGTCTTTCAAAATTCTGTGAAGCGCACAGCAATAAGCAGAACAAAAAAATCGCCTGAAAAATATTCAGACGTTTCTTTCATGGTAGTCGATTTTTTCTATGTCATTCGGCACCATGTTACGCAAACAAAAAATGCTTACAAATTCGCTTTCAAAAACTCCCACTTGGCTTTCTGCAGCGACCAGGTCGGCCAGTCGCCGCGCACGCCGTGGCCGTGGCTGGGGTAGAGTTGCAGGCTGTAGTCCTTGCCGGCCTTGATCAGTTCGTCTATCAGCATGATGGAATTTTGCGGGTGCACGTTGTCATCCATGGTGCCGTGCATGATCATGATTTTGCCGCTCAGGTCTTTTGCCGCCTTGAGTACGCTGCCTTGGTCGTAGCCTTCCAGATTGTCTTTCGGTAAGCCCATATAACGTTCGGTATAGATGCTGTCGTACAGGCGATAATCGGTGACCGGCGCGCCGACGAAACCTATCTTCCAGGCCTTGCTGTGCGTCATCGCGTAGGAGGTCATGTAGCCGCCATAGCTCCAGCCGTTGAGCGCGATTCTGTCCATGTCGGCCCAGCCCTGCTGGCGTAGCCAATCGAGGCCATCCAGCTGATCCTGCAGCTCAAGCTGGCCGAGCTTCTTGTGTATAGGCCAGGCGCTGATCACGCCCTTGTTGCTGGCGCTGCGGTTGTCGAGTACCCAGACCACGTAGCCTTGCTGCGCCAGGAAATGGTGGTACAAGTTGCTGCTCCAGCGGTCAACCACCTGCGGCGCCATCGGGCCGGAATACAGGTGCTGATAGACAGGATATTTTTTCTTGGGATCAAAATCGGGCGGCAGATATAGCAGGCTCTCCATCAGGAAACCGTCGCGCGATTTGATTTGTTGCTGCTTGACGGTGGCAAGTTGCAAGCCCTTCATTTTTTCCGGCAGGCCGGCATCGTCTATCAATTTTGTCTGCACCCCTGCGTCGGTGAACAGCGCTTGTTTGGGCGTTTGTTTGAGGCTGTTCCAGCTATCCAGATAGTGCGTGTAGGTTTTGTTCCAGCGCACGTAATGCGAGCCCGATTCAGCCGACAGGCGTTTGAAATTTTTGCCATTTAGCCCGGTCGCATAGATGTCGATGCCGATAGGGTTGCGCTCGCTGGCCGAGAACAGCACGCGTGATTTTCTTTCATCGATGCCGTACACGGTGCGCACATCCCAGTCGCCTTCGGTAATGGCCTTGACGAGCTGATAATTTTTGTCGTAACGGTACAGGTGATGGTGGCCGGTGCGGCTAGACTCCCAGACGAAGCCGCCATCCTTGAGGAAGTGCGGCAGCGGCAAGCGCTCGGTCCAGGCCGGGCTGGTTTCGCGCAGGATGACTTTGCTGCTCAGCTTGTTGTCGTAGAGGCGCAGGTCCAGCCAGGTCTGTACGCGGTCTTGCCAGGATGCGATCAGCTTGCCGTCGGGTGTCCAGTCGACCTGGACGATCAGCGTTTCCTGTTCGGGATAGGGGTTGCTCGCCCAGCTGACATTGGCCTGCAAATCGACCACGCCTATCCTGGCGACAGGGTTAGGGTCGCCCGCCTTGGGGTAGCGCGTGACATTGGTTTTGATTGGCTGCGCGAAGTCGCCGCTCAAGGTGTAAACGGGAACCTTGGATTCGTCCAGGCTGAGGAAGGCAATCTGCCTGGAGTCGGGCGACCAGCGGAAAGCGCGAAACGTACCGCGGCCATAAATCTCTTCCTGATACACCCAGTCCAGCCGGCCATTGAAGACGGTGTCGCTGCCGCCTGTGGTCAGGCGCTTTTCTGTTGCGCTGGCCACGTCGGTCAGATAAATATCATTGTCTTTCAGGTAGGCGACGGATTTGAAATCGGGCGACAGGATCGCCTCGTCTTCGGCGATATCCGGGCTGTTGGTGAGCTGGCGCGCCTTGGCGTTTTGCAGATCCAGTAGCCAGAGATCGTTCTTGTGCGTAAACAGGTAGGTCTTCACTTCCGGCGTGATCTGCGGGCCGAGTTTTTCGATGAGTTTGCCGGCGTCTTTATCCTCTATGCTGGCAGCTTTGAGCAGTGCCAGCAGATTGCCGTCGGCGGCTAGCGGGGTCTTTTCCCATGTCTGCGGATTGACGACAAATAGCTGGACTGCGCCGTCCTTTACCTGCGATTCGATCAGGCGATTTTGTTCATCCCATGACAGGCGCGTGAGCGGCGCCGGATCAAACTTCAGCTTTTCGGTAGGGTGATACAGCATCTCCAGCGTGAGTTGGCCGTTGCTGGCGAAGGCCGCGGCGGATGCGGAAAACAGCAGCGGAAGTAGAAGGGAAAGCGGAGCGTGGCTGAGTGGCAGTCGCATGATGATTTTGTCAGGTTGATGCGTTGGTATGGTCCGGCGCGTTCATGATAATGAAGGCGTGCCGGTTGGCTGATTGCCCGCCGTTTTGCGGCGAGGCGGGTATTGTAGCTGCATTTTTTTGCACTGTGCCGGCGCTGCGCCCGTCTCAGATATACGGCTGCAGCGCCTGCATGGTTCTGTCGGTCGCGCCCTGGTGCTGTAAAAAGAAAGCGTGCGCATGCTCGCCCATGGCTTTTCTGGTGGCTGTCGCGTCGATCAGCGCCTGCGCCTGGCGCATTAATTGTCCTGCATCCGTCACGCGCAGCGCCGCTTGCGCCGCGATCGCCTGATCGGTGATTTCAGAAAAATTAAAGGTATGCGGCCCGGTCAGCACCGGTTTGCCCATGGCGAAAGCTTCGATCAGGTTGTGGCCACCCAGAGCGACCAGGCTGCCGCCGACAAACGCCACATCGCAGGCCGCATAGTACATGTACATTTCGCCCATGCTGTCGCCCAGCAGCACCTGGGTATCGGGCGGCAGGACATTGGTTTCGTGATCCAGGTCGAGGCTGGTGCGCCTGACGTAACGCAGCTTGTGCGCCTCCAGCATGGCCGCCACCAGCTCAAAGCGCTGCGGGTGGCGCGGCGTGATGATCAGCAGGGCTTGAGGCTGTGCCAGCTTGACAAAGGCTTGCAGGATCAGCTCTTCCTCGCCGTCGCGCGTGCTGGCGCAAATGAACACCGGGCGGTTGGTGAAATAGCGGCGCAGGAGCGCGCCGCGTTGCGCCATTTTGGGCGGTGGCGAGACATCGAATTTCATGTTGCCGGTAATGCAGATATTGCTCACGCCCAGCGCTTTGAGGCGCTCGGCATCGGGGCCGGATTGCGCCGCGACCAGAGCTATGGCTTTTGCTGCGGGCAGCATCAGCGCCGACAGCTTGTGGGCTTTTTTCAGGGATTTTTCCGACAGGCGCGCATTCACCAGGGTGACCGCTAGTTGCGCCTGCTTGCATTGAAAGACCAGGTTGGGCCAGACCTCGGTTTCTATCAGCACGCAAAGCTGCGGCGAAAAATGCCTGAGAAAGCGCCGTATCATCCAGTTGATGTCATACGGCAGGAAGGCTTGCGTGATCCTGGGGCCGAGATCGGCGAACAGCGTCTGGCCGGTAGCGCGGCCGATAGGCGTCATGTGTGTCAGCAGTATGCTGTGATCGGGATAGCGCTGTAATAGTGCGCGTACCAGTGGCTCGGCGGCGCGGGTTTCGCCGGCAGACACCGCATGTACCCAGATGCGTGGTGCGGGGGCGACGGCAGGGTAAAAGCCCAGCCGCTCGGCGACATGCTGGCGATAGCCGGGTTCCTGACGGCCGCGTATCCAGAGGCGCAACAGCACGACGGGCAAGGCCAGCCACCAGACAAGAGAGTAAATGAGGCGCATAGGTGCTTAGCCTGTAATAGAAGTTTTACGGTTCACCAGCACGATGCCGGCTAACACCAGCAGCGCGCCGAGGGCGAAACGCAGGGTGATCGCTTCGTGCAGGAAAATCACGCCGGCGGCCACGCCGAACAGCGGCGTCATGAAAGAGAATACCGACAGGCGTGAAGTGAGATAGCGACGCATCAGCCAGAACCAGCTCAGGTAGCTGGCAAACGCGATCACCACCGATTGAAAAAAGAGGTTCAGCCAGATGCTGTAATCCCAGTCCTGCATGGCGGTGTTGTTGCTAAAGTCGCCTTTGAGCGCGGCGAACGCCGTCAGCAGCGCGCCCGCCACCGCCAGCTGGTAGAGCAGGGTGGTCGTGGGCTGGGCTTCCGACAGACAGGAGCGGCGGATCACCACCGTGGTTGCGGCCCAAAAAATCCCGCCCAGCACGCCCAGGGCATCGCCCAGCAGCATGTNNCCAGAAAATCCCGCCCAGCACGCCCAGGGCATCGCCCAGCAGCATGTCGCCGAGGTCGCGCCCCTGGGCGCCCAAGGCACCCGAAAACGCGATCGCCACGCCGAGGAAAGCGGAGAAGATTCCCAGCCATTGGCTACGCTGCATGCGTTCCGACGGCACCAGCCAGTGCAGGCCGATGACGGTAAAAATCGGCGCGGTATACAGGAACACCGAGATATGTGAGGCCGAGGTGTAATTCAGGCCGGCAGAGATGCACAGAAACTCGGCGGCAAACAAGGCCCCCGCCAGCAAGCCGGGCAGCAAGTGCGCGTCGCGCAAGGAAAAGCGTATGCCGCGCACGGCGATCATGCCGATGACCAGCAGGGCGGCCAGCGCCGAACGCATGCCTAATTGCGAAACCGAGCTGATCGCTGGCGCCGCCAGTTTGATCGCGACTTGCTGCAAGCCCCATAGCAGGCACAGGAAAAGCATGAGGAAGATGGCAAAGCCATCGAGATTTTTACGCGTGGGTATCATGAGGCCAAGTCAGGGAAGGCAAGAAACTTCCCCAAAAGAAATTCTGAACAAGCGTGGAATATACCCTAAAACATTGGCGTCGTTCGTTTGCCGGCGCAATCTTAGGCTGTCTTGCCGAAAATTTGTCGCTGCCAGGCGGTATGCGATGAAATCAAGCAAAATTTTCCCCATGGCATAGGCCTGTAACGCAGTGTTCATGCGGGTTTCCAAGGCATGTGCCCGCTAAGGCGCATGGGTAGTGCGTGCTGGCGTGGTGTTAAAAATTTTCTGCTCACGCTGTCACTATTCAAACGGGTAGCTCACCCCAAGCTGGCGCCTGAATTCATCGAGCCAGCTGATGATGGCGAGGGTTTCGCTGTGCGGCATTTGCGGGCTCTCTATCAGGCCGGCGCGTATGCAGCGCATGGCTGCTTCCACTTCGCCTTCAAAGCCGTTGATGCGCAGCGGGGCGTGCGCCGCTTGCGGTGCCGCGCCATCGATTTGCAGGATGGCGTTGGTAGCTTCCCAGAAATTGTGTGGCAGGCAGATGGAGCCGCGCTCGCCGAAGATGCGTAGGGCGTTGTCGGCGCTGCTATCTAACGCGCAGATGAATTGCGACGTCAGGCCTTCGGGGAAAAATATGCTGCCCGCAACGCGCTGATCGACACCGCTAAGCGCGAGCACGCCATCGGCGCACATCGATAATGCATCGGGGCAGCGGCCTAACGCCATCTCCAGCACCCATCGTGTCATCGCGACGTTGTAGATGCCGATGTCGAGCAGGCTGCCGCCGGCCAGCGCCGGATTATAGAGCCGGCAGTGCGGGTCGTAGTCGCTGGTGAAACAGAAGCTCGACTGTATGCCATGCACCTTGCCTATCGCCTGCGTCTGCAGCCATTCTGCGACGACGCCGTAGATGGGCAGGAAGCGCGTCCATAGGGCTTCCATCAAAAACACCTGGTGCTGGCGCGACAGCGCTACCAGCTTTTGCGCCTGCGCCAGATTCGGCACCAGCGGTTTCTCGCATAGCACGGGTTTGCCGGCAGCCAGGCAGCGTTGCACCATCTCGCCGTGGCTGGCGTGCGGCGTCGCGACGTAGATGCCGTCGATGCGCGTATCGGCCAGCAGGGCGTCGATATCGGATGCGACCAGTGGTGTCACGCCCGCGCTTGCCCAATGTGCCGCGAAGCTGGCGGTACGCTCCTGATGGCGGCCGAACACCGCATGCAGGTAAGTGCCCGGCAGCTGATGCACAGCTTCGGCAAAGCGTTGCGCAATCGCGCCGGGGCCTATGATCGCCCATGCAAAGTCGGCCATTATTTATCCCTTAAGTGCTAGCTGTGTTGCCAGCTAGCGCCTGCAAGCGGCTGATCGCGTCCCGCACTTCTGCTACGCTGGCGGGCTGGCCCTGGTCGCCCAGATTGATGATCTTGGGTGACCAGTTGCCTTCGGTTTTCCAGCGTGGCGAAGCGCAATAAATCTCTACGGTCGGTGTTTCGTACGCGGCGGCGATGTGGGTCAGGCCGGTGTCGACGCCGATCGCTAGCGCGGCGCCTTGCGCCAGGATGATGGCGTCCTGCATAGTTAATTTGGGCAGCACGCTGGCATTGGGCATCTGTGCGGCCATCTGTTCTGCCTCGGCCTTTTCTTCGGCGCTGCCCCAGGGTAACAGTACCGGCATATGCTGCGTCGCCAGGCTTTGCGCGATGGCGACCCAGTTGGCGCGCGGCCATTTTTTGCTGGCGCCCGCCGTGCCGTGGAAGAACACCGCGTAGGGCGTTGCCGGCAGCCAGCCTGGGCGCGCTGCCTGACTGGCGTCGCCGAGGCCAAATTTGGCCGGCGTGTTGACCTGATAGCCGCAGGCAAAGGCGGCCACCAGCCTGCCGCGCAACACCGCATGCGTATGTATATCGACCGGCAAACTCTCGGTATGAAACAAGCGCGAAGCGGCTTCATAACCCGAGCCTTCGGTGCCGTTGGCCAGGCCGATTTTTTTGCCGCCTGGCTTGATTCTGGCCATGCCCATGATCAGGCCGGTCTTCATCAGGCCCTGGGTGTCGAGCACAATATCGTATTGGTCGGCGCGCAGGTCGGCGTAGAACTGCTTCATCTCCCGGCGCGTGGCGCGCGAGAATAAGCTCTTGCGCCAGCGTCTTAAGGCAAACGGGATGATCTTGCGCACGCCGGCATTGAGCTTGACCAGATGCACGTAGGCTTCTTCCACCACCCAGTCGATTTGCGCATCGGGGAAGTGCTGCAATAGATCCGCCACGACGGGCATATTGTGGAGGACATCGCCAAGCGAGGAGACGCGGACTAGAAGGATTTTCACTGGCGTTGATTTTGTGTGTGGAGATGAATTTTATATACTCCCATCAAATTGCTAAAAATATCGCCCATCGCGCACGTTATTTGTGTGCGATGGAAAAATACCGGATGGGAGTATCTTCGACTGTCTATTGGTTAGTCTATCAGTAAGGCAATTGCGCGTCGGGCTTTACCGCCAGCACGGCTTTTTTCAAGGCGCCTTGTATGCGCGCCAGCGCTGCCGGGTTTTCTGCCTCAAAACGCATCACGATAACCGGTGTGGTATTCGAGGAGCGCGCCAGGCCGAAGCCATCGGGATACTCAACCCGCAAGCCGTCTATCGTGATGACTTCATCGGCGCCGGGGAAGTCGGCGTTCTTTTGCATCTGTTCTATGATGGAAAAATTCTCGCCTTCCTTGAGTTGCAATTGCAGTTCCGGCGTGCTTGGCGATTGCGGCAAATTATTTAAGGTGGCAGTCAGATCAGGGACGCGGCTGAGTATCTCCAGCAAACGCGCACCGGCGTACATGCCATCATCAAAGCCATACCATCTGTCCTTGAAGAAGATGTGTCCGCTCATTTCGCCACCCAGCGGCGAGCCGACTTCGCGTAGCTTGGCCTTGACCAAAGAGTGACCGGTCTTGCACATCAGCGGCACGCCGCCGCGCGCCTTGACCCAGCTGGAAATATGCCGTGTGCATTTGACGTCATACAAAATTTGCGCGCCCGGGTTGCGGCTTAAGACTTCCTCGGCGAACAGCATCAGCTGGCGGTCAGGGTAGATGATCTGGCCATCCTTGGTGACGACGCCGAGACGGTCGCCATCGCCATCGAAAGCCAGGCCGATTTCTTCGTCGCCGTTTTGCAGGCAGCGGATCAGATCTTGCAGGTTTTCTGCATGGGCCGGATCGGGATGGTGGTTGGGGAAGTTGCCATCGACTTCGCAAAACAATTCAGTCACTTCGCAGCCCATGGCGCGGTACATGTCGCCGGCAAATGCGCCAGCCACGCCGTTGCCGCAGTCGATCGCGATCTTCATAGGACGTGCCAGCTTGACCTCGCCGACGATGCGCTGCAGGTAAGCCGCCTTGATGTCGTGCGTGCGGTAGCTGCCGCTGCCTTTTGTAAAATCCTGCTTGACGATGCGCTGGTACAGAGCCTGTATCGCGTCGCCATAAATCGCCTCGCCCGCCAGCACCATCTTGAAGCCATTGTAGTCCGGCGGATTGTGGCTGCCGGTGACCATGATGCCGGACGCTGCATCCAGGGTATTGGTGCCGAAATACACCATGGGCGTAGCGACCACACCGAGATCAATCACGTTGACGCCAGAGGCCTGCAAGCCTTTTGCCAGCGCCGTGATTAAGGACGGTCCGGAGAGGCGTCCATCGCGGCCGATGACCACGGTCTTTTCGCCTTTGTCGAGCGCGGCGGAACCGAATGCCAGGCCGATCAGATGCGCCACATCGGCATCAAGCGTCTTGTCGATGATGCCGCGGATATCGTAGGCCTTAAAGATGCTGGGAGAGAGTAGGGACATATTATTTCCTAAAATGTTGAGTAATAGTGGCCTATGCCAGATGCGCCACTTGCGCTGGTCTTACCGCTGTTGCTTGCGCCGACTGGAAGATGAAATCTTCGATACCGCATTGTGGCGCGTATTCCAAGACTAATTGTTTTAAGATCGCGCGCACTTGCTCATGATCAAATGCCTCGCAGGCAGCATTGAGCTCCTGCAATTGTTGTTGCAATTCATCCCAGGGGATTTCGGATTCCTGCGCGCGCATGATCAAAGGGTGGCTGGTCCCTTCGACGTTGTCGCCGATCAATAATTCCTCATACAGTTTCTCGCCCGGGCGCAGGCCGACATGGTGGATTTCTATGGTACCGTCGGGGGTCGCATCGGATTTGACTTCCAGCCCGCACAGATGCACCATGCGGCGCGCCAGATCGATGATGCGCACCGGTTCGCCCATGTCGAGCACAAACACGTCGCCGCCTTCACCCATGGCACCGGCCTGCAGCACCAGCTGCGCCGCCTCGGGGATGGTCATGAAGTAGCGCGTGATCTCGGGGTGCGTCAGCGTGATCGGTCCGCCCTGCATGATCTGCTTGCGGAACAGCGGCACGACCGATCCCGACGAACCCAGCACATTGCCGAAGCGCACCATGCAAAAACGTGTTGCCTGCTGACGGCGCGCGCAGGCTTGCAAGATCAGCTCGGCTAGGCGCTTGGTGGCGCCCATCACATTGGTCGGGCGCACCGCCTTGTCGGTAGAAATCAGCACGAAATGATGGACCTTGGCGGCCATTGCCGCCTGCGCCAGCTGCAAGGTGCCGAACACATTATTGCGTATGCCTTCTATCGGATTGTGCTCGACCAGCGGCACGTGCTTATAGGCCGCGGCGTGATAGACGGTATGGATGTGGTAGGTGCTAAAGATTCTGTCGAGTTTGGCGCCGTCGTGGATGCTGCAAAGGAAGGGCAGGATAGTGCAATCGAGGCCCAGCGATACGCGCAGGGCGCTCAGTTCCTGCTCTATCGCATACAGGGCAAATTCCGACATCTCAACTAAAATAAGTTGCGCCGGTTGCTGGCGCAAAATCTGCCGGCACAATTCCGACCCTATCGAGCCGCCTGCGCCGCTGACCAAGACGTTCTTGCCGATGATGCAGTCGGACATCAGGCGTGCGTCCGGCGCTACCGCATCGCGCCCGAGCAAATCTTCGATCTCCACATCACGGATGTCCTGCACGCGCAACTCGCCGTTGACCAGGCTCTGGATAGACGGCGTGACCTTGATCCTGAGAGTGTAGGGTTCCAGCTGATCCAGCACTTGCTTCTGGCGCGCCTTGGAGATGGATGGCATGGCGAGCAAGACTTCCTTGATGTTGTGCTGGCGTTTCAACTCATGCAGCTTATCCGGAGCGCTGACTTTGATGCCGGCTATCGACGAACCCTGCAGGTGCTTGTTGTCGTCGATAAAGGCGACGCAGGCATATTCATTGCTGGCACGCAAGGCGGTGGCCAGTTGCACGCCAGCCTTGCCGGCACCGTAAATCGCTATGGCAATGGCATCGTCATTGCGGTCGACGCCGACCAGATAGGCGCGCGCCAGCAGGCGGCTGGCGCCGACATACAGAATCGCCCCGGCCCAGTAGATACCAAACACCGCGCGGGACAAACCCAGGATGTGCGTCATCACGCTGATGAAGGCCAGTGACAGCACCGACAAGGTGACGCCAATCACGACGATGCCGATAATTTTCTGGTCGATGTAGCGGATCACGGCGCGATACAAACCGATGCGTATGAAAATGGGTATGGAGATCAGCGGTGCACCGAGGATGAGCCAGAAATAATGCGAAAAAAGGGCAAGATTAAAACCATCGTAACGCAACCAGATCGCCAGGATAAAAGTCAGCGGCAAACAGACTGCATCGGCCATTGCGGCGATGATTTGTTTTTTTAATCTGGGTAAGGCGAGTATGAATTGCATGCGTCTTGCGTCCGAATGAAGTGTAGCTAATGCGAATAACTAATAAGGCGAATGGCTAATGGCTAATGGCTGACGCCGTCGCGCTGGATGACTTTAAAAAAGGTCAACACGAGGATGCGCATATCCAGCCAGAAAGACCGATGCTCCAGATAGTAGGCGTCCAATGCCACTTTATCCGGTATAGGCAATTCGTCACGACCGTTGATCTGCGCCCAGCCTGTCAGGCCGGGAACGATAGCGTGTACGTTTTTCTTTGTGCGCAAGGCAATCAGATCGTGCTGATTATAGAGCGCCGGCCTGGGCCCGACCAGGCTCATGTCGCCCTTGAGTATGCTCCATAATTGCGGCAATTCGTCCAGGCTGGATTTCCTCAGAAAGGAACCTATCGGTGTCAGATACTGGTCCGGGTTACCCAGCAGATGGGTTGCCACGGCGGGCGTGTCGGTGCGCATGGTACGAAATTTCGGCATGCGGAAAATCGCATTGTTTCTGCCCACGCGATCCGACCAGTAGACGACAGGGCCGGGCGAAGTCAGGCGCACACCCAAGGCCACGAGGACGATAAATGGTGCCAGCAGGCAGGCGGCGCTCAGGGCGATAAAGAGATCGAAGAATCGTTTGATCATGATGCAGTCATGTGGTTGATGGTTGCCTGTAAGCCTTGCGCTACCGTATAGGGCGGCGACCAGCCTAGCAGGCCTTTCGCCTTGTGGATGTCCACTTGCAGCGACTGGCAAAGTCTGTCCGCAACGGATTTCTTTCCCGCCAGTTTCGCCATGAACATGAGCAAGGCGGGCGGGCAGGGCAGCAGGCGCGGAGTGACAGCGAACGCCGCCGCTGATTTTGTTAATAGATCTGTCGTCGACATATCCTGACCGTCCGACACCAGAAACACCTGGTTGCTCGCCTGCGGATTTTGTATGCAGCACACGATCAGGCTCACCAGGTTGTCGATAAAGACAAAACTGCGCTGGTTGCGTATGCTGCCCAATGGCAAGGGAATGCCGCGCTTCACCCATTTCAACATGCTGAGAAAGTTGGCGCCTACACCCGGGCCATACACCAGCGGCGGACGTATGATGGTGATCGCCATGCCAGTCTGTTGACCCAGAGCCAGCAAAGCCTGCTCTGCCTCGTATTTGGAGATGCCGTACGGGTCGATGGGCAGCGGTAGGCAGTCTTCGGTAAATGCGACGCCGGGCGCGGTTTCTTCGCCATTGACCTTGACCGAGCTGAGAAAGATAAACTGTTTCACGCCAGCTGCCGCCGCTTGTTCGGCCAGGCGCAATGTGCCCGCTACGTTCACCTGGCGGAATAATGACAACGGGTCGCTGACAGACTCCTGCATCACATGCACTCTTGCCGCGCAGTGAATCACTGTCTGTACACCGTCCAGGCAGTGCTTCCATTCAGTCGTTGCGCTCAGGTCTGTCACCACTTTGCAGTCGGCTCCTGCCATCTGCATGGGTTTTCTGACGGCACACAACAGCGGCATATTTTTATCTGCCAAGGCATGCGCCAGCCTCTGCCCGACAAAGCCGGATGCCCCAGTGAGTAAAATGCTTGAAGTCATCGGTGCAGCTCACACTATCGGGGTGGCGGCGCCACCCTTAGCGCTGCTGAGGTAGCGGCGCGACAGGAATTTCAAAAAACTGTGGAAGAACCAGAGCGCATGTTTTGAGGCAAGATTGCGGTTTTTATGCGCCGCCGCATGGACCGCCTTGAGCGCAGGGTAATAGCGCACGCCCTTGCCCAATAGCTGTTGCGAACGGTAGCAAATATCGACGTCTTCAAAATACATGAAGTAACGCTGATCGAAGCCACGCAAGGCGGCATAATGCGCCGCATCAAACGCCAGAAAAGCGCCGGAGGCCCAATCTACATGACAGTTTTCCGCCATGGTATTTTTCTCATAGGGCTGAGACAGCGAACGGACTATCGCCATTCTTGCGATGGAAGACAGGCCAGGGAAACGACGGATGTTGGCATCTTCTTCGATGCATGCAGTGTCACGATAGAGATTGAGTGTGGCTATCGGAAATGCGTCCTCGCGCATCTTTGCGATAAGACGCAAGATCACCTCCGCCGAGATGATGATGTCCGGATTCATCACGATAAAATTGTCGTTCTCTGCGAAGCCGGACTCCTGTTTTATCAGGTCGTAGATGAAATTATTGTTATGGCCAAACCCCAGGCCAGGCCGCGTGTCAGTATAAAAGACGCCATGCTTCAAGCAATATTCCTTGAGTTTCGCAGAAGGCTTGTTGTCCTTGAGCCAAACCTTGATCCTATCGTTTGCATCCGACGGATTGCACAGATCACCAAGCCCCCCTAAATTACTGGACATCAGCAATTCTTCGTGACCATGACTGATGATGGCGACGTGTATCATGCGAAATTTTTGCTGTTGAGTTGAATCATGTGAAAAATCTACTTAGTTAAGTTGACGCGTTAATGAGCTGTTCGGGAAAAATTAGACAAGGCGATTTTTCTTCCACCAATATGCCATGAATAAAAAGAAAAGCCGGATATTGGGTAAGGTATGTAAAGGCATGGAAAACATTTTTTTCTCACGCCAGATTTTTTCATAAAAACTCGCGTCCACTGCGGCAGGATTTTCCCACAGCGGTGGCAAATCGCTGGCATGATTTTCCATGGCTTTGGTAATCCGGTTCGCCACGTTTTCTGTTTCATGCGTCTCATACAGTTGATCGACGATGGCGTCAAGCACAATGCCTGGCCTTTGCCGTTTGCTGATGTAAGTGCTTAAATCTTCTGACAATTGTGCGACGCTGGTGGATTTGAGCTGATCAGCCGGCGTATAGCCGTGCGCGCCGGTCAGCACGCCGAAGCAGGGCACGCCCAGGCTGAGTATTTCAGGAAACGCGGTACCTCCCGTCATCGGGAAGCTGTCGACAAATGCAGTCGCATTTTTCAGGTAATTCAGATATTCCTCGTGCGGCATTTTTGAGGTGAATCTGATTTTTGATGTGGCGTCCAGTTTGGTCTTGAAATAGGTCTTCCACCACCACCAGTTGCGCAGCGGTTGCGGTCCGATCAAGACAAATGGCGCATCAATTTTTCTTGTGATCTGTGCTAAAAAATCGGGAAATGAGTATCCCTGGCCCGGTTTGAATTTATAGGCTGAACCTGCAGCGGTCAGATAGCCATCATCTGAACGTGTCTTGATATCCTGAGCGTGATCAGGCAGTTTAAGTGGAATTCCGACGAACAGAGATTTTTTTTCGGATTGTCGTGCATGACGTAAAGCCCATCCGAAATAGCTAATTTCCAGCACACGATCCGCAACAGCATAACCGTATGAGAACACATGATCAGCATGATTGTAGATGAGCACGTTAATGCCAAAATGCTTCTTGGCGATGGCGACGGCAATAACAGCTTCAATGTCGTGCGGATGCAGATGCAAGATGACAGTCTCGCATTGCGCCAGAATGTTGATAATCGCCGCAATTTTTGTACGGCTGTCGCCAAGCTTGCCTAACTGGGTAAAACCAAATTTCGCTGCGGATAGTTTTTTTAAGGTGTTGGGGCCGGTAGATTCGGTGACGAGGACCGCAGAATCCTGCATCGTTTCTGAATGAATCAAGCGATCGACTATGCGGGTATGGCCTCCGGTATCGTAAGCCTTGGTCAATATGTGCAGATAGGGATATTTCGGTTCNNAGCGCATTTTCCAGCTCTATCAGCTCGTACTGGCCTATGCTGTTTTTCCATAAAATTTCACCTAAAAAACGCGCCATCTGCACCGCGACGTTGAGGTCTTTGGCGTCGTTTATCGCCGCGATTGATTTTTGGATAAATGTCTTTAGCATGCCAAATTACCGAAAAGCTGATCTATTTAATATCACGGCAATACAAACCCAGTACAGCACGTAGTTGATGAAAAAAGCCATGACGGCGGCTTTCAGGCCGAACACAGGGGTCAGGGCGTAAGTAATGCCAACCAAGGAAAAGCTAAACAGGACTTCGGTGATGATATAGGATTTAGTCATCGCCCGACCGAGCATCACGAAACCTAACACCCAGCTGCCGATCTTGATTACATCGCCGACCAGCTGCCAGCCGAGCAAGTCTATCATCGGAGTGAATTCTGCGGTGAACAGTAATGTGATCAACCAGTCACGCAGCAGATAGACGGACAGGGCGCCGACAATAGTTACGGGCATGATGAAGCGGTAAACCTTGATGATCTCCTTGCGCAGGATCTGGGTATCGGTAATCTCGGCAAGGCGGGGCAGGTAATACACGGTGAGCGTGGTGGTGATGATCATCAGATACATGTCGCTGATTCTGGTGACCGCCTGCCACATGCCTGCGTCATTCCAGCCGAAAGTATCGACCAGGTGATCGCGTATCAACAGCTGGCTTAAGGGCATGGCAACCGCGGTGACGATAGCCATCAAGGCATAGCCGCCCAATTTTCGCATCATGATGCGGTCTGTGCGCCCAAACAGGTATGTCAGGCTGAACCAGTTGGTGCGCAGGCATAAAATCAGCGTGACAAAAAAAACGATAGACTGGTTGATCGCCAAGGCGACCAGTGCGCCATACAGCCCCCATATTTTTGCCAGCGCCCAGGTTGCCGTCAAGGTGACAATGCTGGTGGCGATATTGGCGGAAATATAGAGGGGAACGGCTTTCTTGCCATTAAGCATAGCCATCAGCAGCGTATTCAGAACGAACAAAATCAGCGTTGCCGCCAGCCAGAGAAAGACGCTGGCGAGCTGTGCGTCTTTCAGGATCATGAGTGCTAATTGCTGATGAAAAATGGCAATCAGTATCGAGACCAGTGCCGCGCTGGCGATGGAAATCGTTCCAGCCGTACGCCAGAGCGCATGCTGTGCAGGGATATCGGCATGGAATTGTGCCGTGTACTTAGTCACGCCCGTGTTGATCGCCCCGCTGGCGAACGAGGTGATCATGGTCACCGCATTCTGAAACTGCCCTATNNAGCATCGCCAGCATGCGAACTGCGACCGCTATCGCATTGAGAAAGCTGGTATGTAGCAGCGACATCGATCAGGCAGAAAAATGTCTGATGACTTCAATCACACTTTGGGCATGCTCGGGCGATAAGTACGGATCCAAGGGCAGGCTGATGACTTCCGAGTGAATTTTTTCGGCAATCGGCAGGCTGCCTGGCGCCAGATTCAACTCGGCATATGCGCCTTGCAGATGAGGCGGTATCGGATAGTGAATGACGGTGCCTATGCCTTGGGATTGCAGGTGCTGCTGCAATTCATCGCGCTTTGTGCAACGCACTACATACAGATGCCAGACCGGATCCGCCCACTCTGGAACCTGTGGCAAACTCAGGAAAGGAAGCTGCTGCAGGCCTTGCTGATAAATACTTGCCAGCGCCTGGCGCTGCGTGTTCCATTCAGTAATTTTTCTTAATTTCACTCTGAGAAACGCTGCCTGCAATTCATCTAGCCGCGAATTAAATCCTTTGACTTCATTTTTGTACTTGATCTGCGAACCATAGTTGCGCAGCATGCGCAGCTTGTCGGCCAAGACATCATCATTGGTGGTGATGGCGCCGGCATCGCCGAGCGCGCCCAGATTCTTTCCGGGATAAAAACTATGTCCGGCGGCGTCACCAAGACCACCGGATAGCCTGTCTTTGTAAAGCGCACCTTGCGACTGGGCTGCATCTTCTATCACCTTCAATCCATGTTTGCGCGCAATGCTGTTGATGGCATCCATGTCGGCAGCCTGGCCATACAGGTGGACAGCGATAATCGCCTTGGTGCGTGGGGTAATCGCCGCCTCAATCAAAGCCGGATTGATATTGTAAGTGGCCAGATCCGGTTCAACCGGAACGGGTATCGCGCCTGCATAGGATGCGGCCAGCCAGGTGGCGATATACGTATTGGAAGGCACGATCACCTCGTCGCCCGCGCCTATGTCATATGCGCGCAGGATCAGGTGCAGCGCATCGAGTCCGTTGCCAACCCCTATGCAATGTCTGGTGCCGCAGTAACTGGCGTATTCCTGTTCGAACATGGCGAGCTGATTGCCCTGAATAAACCAGCCGCTGTCCAATACCTCATTGAAGGCCTGGGTCAATTCTGTGCGCAGGTCTTGATGCTGGACTTTTAAGTCGAGAAATGGGATGTTCATTGCGATTCTTCTATCTTGCGGATGGCGCGGGCAGGGTTGCCCGCCACCAAAGTATGGTCGGGAACGTCTTTTGTAACGACACTGCCGGCGCCTACCATGGCGTATCTGCCGACAGTGATACCAGGCAGTATGGTGGCGTTTGCCCCGATAGAGGCGCCTTTCATAATGGTGGTTTGCGGAAAGTCGGCCGGATAAACCTTGGATCTTGGAAACATGTCGTTGGTGAATGTGACGTTCGGCCCTATGAATACCTCATCTTCCAGCCTGACCCCATCCCAGATTTGCACGCCGCTTTTAATCGTGACGCGGTCGCCGATGATGACATCATTTTCTATCAGGCAGTGCGAGCAGATATTGCAGTCTCGCCCGATCACCGCGCCTGGCAGGATGACAACAAATTGCCAAACCTTGGTCAGTTCGCCAATGTGTGTGCTTTGCACGTCACTGCTGGGGTGTATCACTGACGTGCTCCAGAAACGCGGCATAATTGCGTATGTAATCATCTTCCGTGTAGTGCTGGTCTGCAAATACCAGGAGCACACAGTCCTCCGAAAAATCTTTCATCACGCGCCAGATCATTGATCCTATCAGCAAGCCTTTGGTGGGATCATCAAGTCTGAATTCGGTTTTTTCCTGCCCGTCATCTAACACCATGGTGCACGATCCGCTCACCGCTACGGCGAGTTGCCTTAAATTCTTGTGCGCATGCTCACCACGCTCTACCCCCTGTTTTGTACCGAAGATGTAATACATGCGTTTAATCTCGAACGGAATATCCTGTTGTGATTCGACTGCAACAAGGCTACCGCGCTCGTCCCCCATTACTCGCAACTGAATTATTTTTGGTTTAAGCGGGGTTTTATTTGCGATGGCAGTAAGACACTCCATGACTGGCTTTTGCCACCTGGGTAGCTGAATCTCAAAATGAGACGAGAGCAGCTCGCTTGATAATAAGGAGTTACTTGGGCGCGCAGCTTTGATCTGGTATTCACTGGCTGGAATTCCAGTTACCTTAGGCGCTGTTTTTCCTAATAAACTAAAGCTATCAGCCACACGCACGATTTCCTCGGTAAAACCGTGCCAACTGGTTGTGCCGGAAGGCGTTAAATTGTACAGACCCCGGTGTTTGTTCCACCAGGCAGCTGGCGATGTTGAGTTCAATAATTGCCCGAGAATATTGGTAACGGTTTTTGCTATCCAATCGGCTGAGCACGGAGCACCCCATTGATCGTTAACGACTTTAATCTCGTCACGCTCTTTTGCCAGACGTAACATGGTCAATAAAAAATTCTTGCCTGATCCAGAATATATCCAGCTAGTACGGAAAATCAAATGATTGCAGCCACTGGCGCGTATCAATTGCTCTCCAGCGAGTTTGCTTGCTCCGTACACATTGATCGGGCAAGGCAGGTCCTGTTCCGTGTAGGGAGATAAAGCGCCAGACGCATCGCGCTTATTCCCATCGAACACATAGTCGGTAGAAAAGTGGATCAACGCCGCGCCGAGTTTTTTTGCTTCTTCCGCCATGATACCTGGCGATATGGCATTAATGATATGCGCCAATTCCGCTTCGCTCTCAGCCTGGTCTACTGCGGTATAGGCAGCGGGGTTGATGATCAGATCAGGTCTGATCTGCGCAATACATGAACGTACCAGATCAGGTTGGCTCAGATCCATCTGATCACGTGGCGGAATTATGACTTCGCCCAATTCTCGTAATACGCTTTGCAGCACATGACCAACTTGCCCTGTACTGCCAGTCAACAAGATTCTCATGCAAAAACCTCTGCATTGGCGAGTAACTGCCCTTGCTGGTCTTTGGCCGACATAATCGGCGCTCCCTGCAAGGGCCACTGAATACCAACCGCCGGATCATTCCATTGCAGGCAACGCTCGTATTCCGGAGCCCAGTAGTCGGTTGTCTTGTACAAAAATTCTGCGCTATCGCTGATTACCATGAAGCCATGCGCAAAACCAGGCGGGACCCAAAGTTGACGCTTATTGCTGGCTGAAAGCGTGACGCCAACCCACTGTCCAAAACAAGGGGAACTTTTTCGTATATCCACAGCGACATCAAATACCTCGCCCGAGACAACGCGCACCAGCTTGCCTTGCGGCTGAGAAATTTGGTAATGCAAGCCACGCAATACATTCTTTGCTGACAAGGAATGATTGTCCTGAACGAAAGTAGTTTTGATGCCGCTTAATTCAGTAAATTTTTTTGCGTTGAAACTCTCGTAAAAAAACCCCCGGTCATCGCCAAAAATACGCGGCTCAAAGATTAGTACTTCAGGTAAATTTGTTTGAATGACGTTCATTTTGCATCTTTAATGTTAGTAGGCTTTACTCTCAAGCAATTGCAGCAGATAACGGCCATACTCATTTTTCTTTAGCGGCTGCGCCAGTTCTTCCAGTTGTTCTGCATTGATATAGCCACGTCTGAAAGCAATTTCTTCGGGGCAGGCGACTTTTAATCCCTGGCGCTTTTCTATCGTGGCGATGAACTGGCCTGCCTCCAGCAATGATTCATGGGTGCCGGTATCCAGCCATGCCATGCCGCGCCCCATTAACTCGACTTTCAATTGTCCCTGTTTCAGATAGACATTGTTGACATCCGTAATTTCCAATTCGCCGCGGTGCGAAGGCTTGATTTCTGCTGCAATATCTACGACCTGCTGGTCATAAAAATACAGGCCAGTGACGGCGTAATTCGATTTTGGCTTCAACGGTTTTTCTTCTATGCTGATCGCTTGTTTGTTAGTATCAAATTCGACCACGCCATAGCGTTCGGGATCATGGACATGGTATGCAAAGACGGTAGCGCCATGAAGATTGGCATTTGCCGCTTTGAGTTGGGACTCAAAATCGTGACCATAGTAAATATTGTCACCCAGGATCAAGGCGGAGGGTGCGTCGCCGACGAATTCACGGCCGATGATGAAAGCCTGTGCTAATCCATCCGGGGTTGGCTGCACCGCATATTGAAGCCTGATGCCCCATTGCGAACCGTCACCCAGCAATTCCTGAAATCGCGGTGTGTCCTGTGGTGTCGAGATAATTAAAATATCCCTCATGCCCGCTAGCATCAGCGTTGTCAGCGGATAATAAATCATCGGCTTGTCATACACCGGCAAAAGTTGTTTGGAGACGGACTTGGTCACTGGGTAAAGCCGGGTGCCCGAGCCTCCAGCTAAAATAATCCCCTTGCGAGCAATTGTTGATGAGCTAGTGGTCATGCTGTTTCCTGAGTGTCTGATGGCTGCGTCGTAGGCTTGTATTGCAGATCAACCCATTTTAAATAGTCGCCTGATTGCACTTGTTTGACCCAGTCGTCATTCGCCAAATACCATGCTACCGTCTTGCGTAAACCGCTCTCGAAGGTTTCGGTTGGTGTCCAGCCTAACTCTCTCTCGATCTTGCGTGCGTCGATCGCATAGCGGCGATCATGCCCTGGACGGTCAGCAATGTGCCTGATCTGGTCGCGATAGCTGCCGCTGGTTTTGGGTTGCATTTGATCGAGCAGGTCGCAAAGACTATGTACGACATTCATGTTGGTTTGTTCGTTCCAGCCTCCAATATTGTAGGTTTCCCCCAATCTGCCACTTTCAAGCACACGCCGTATCGCAGCGCAGTGGTCTGTGACATACAGCCAGTCGCGCACTTGCCTGCCGTCACCATATACTGGCAAATCTTTGCCTGCGCGTGCATTGGCGATAATCAAGGGGATCAGTTTTTCAGGGAAGTGGTATGGGCCATAATTGTTTGAGCAATTGGTGGTTAATACCGGCAGTCCATAAGTGTGAAAATAAGCGCGGACCAGATGATCAGATGCTGCCTTTGACGCTGAATACGGACTGTTTGGGGCATAAGCTGTGGTTTCAGAAAACGGCGGATCGTCTGCGCTGAGGGTTCCATACACCTCATCGGTGGACACGTGCAGGAAACGGAAGGCCGTTTTGTCAGTCCCGGACAAGGTTTGCCAATAGGCACGGCTTGCCTCAAGCAGGCTGAATGTGCCATTGATATTGGTCGCGACAAAATCTGCCGGCCCATGTATTGAGCGGTCTACATGGCTTTCGGCGGCAAAATGTACGATAGCCCTGGGCTTATATTTGCTCAATAAATCTGCGACTGTTTTGCCGTCGTTGATGTCTGCCTGTACAAAAATATGGCGAGGATCATCGCGCAGGCTGACAAGATTGTTCAGATTGCCGGCATAGGTCAGCTTGTCTAGATTAATGACGGGTTCCTGGCTTTGTGCGAGCCAGTTTAATACAAAATTTGCACCGATAAATCCGGCACCACCCGTGACTACAATCATGTTGATATCCTTTTTTAACGACTCAGGCTGAAAAAAACGTAATTTTACGCGAGAAGGCGTGGAGATCGTAGTTGTGAATACGGATTAGTACTTTAAAAACATGTGTTCTCTGAAAAATGCAGCGTTAAAAGACTGAGTTTTTTGGAAAAAGTTCACTAATAGTTCACTAATGCCCCTTGAAATGACATGGGTACGCCCCATTTCTAGCTGCAATGTGTCATTTATTTGGGAGATTGTTAATGCAAGAGCAAGAAAAGCCGGTAGAGAATGCCAATCCAGCAGAGAACATTGTTAGCGAATCGGAGCAGCAAATTGAAGAAACGACGGAAGTGCCGGTAGATACCTTGGCACAGCTGGAAGCGAAAGTGCTGGAGTTGCAAGACGCATTCATGCGCGCGAAGGCCGAAGGTGAAAATATTCGTCGCCGTGCCCAGGAAGATATAAGCAAAGCGCACAAATTCGCCGTAGAAAGTTTTGCTGAAGCAATGGTGCCGGTCAAGGACAGTCTGGAAATGGCCCTGAAGGTAGAAACACCCACACTGGAGTCGATCAAGGAAGGTGTTGAAATGACATTGAAGCAGCTTAATGCCGCCTTTGAAAAGAACCGTTTGTTGGAAATCAATCCTCAGCAAGGTGAAAAATTGGATCCGATGAAACATCAGGCAATCTCTATGGTGCCTGCTGAGCAGGATGCCAATACCATCGTGACGGTATTGCAAAAAGGTTACACGATAGCAGATCGTTTGCTGCGTCCGGCGCTGGTGACCGTTGCCCAGGCAAAGTAAGCAAAGCTAAGCAAAATAATTAAAAAAACAGGTAAAACCAGCTTGAAAACGCTTGTTTTTGCCTAACATCAGAAACAGACGGGTCAAACAGACTCTGCAAAATTCAAAAATAATATTCAAATATAGAGGGAAATATCATGGGAAAAATGATCGGTATTGATTTAGGTACAACCAATTCTTGCGTTGCCATCATGGAAAATGGCCAGCCTAAGGTCATTGAAAATGCAGAAGGTGCGCGTACTACGCCATCTATCATTGCGTATCAGGAAGACGGCGAAATTCTGGTTGGCGCATCTGCCAAACGTCAGGCTGTGACCAATCCTAAGAACACGCTGTATGCCGTCAAGCGTTTGATTGGCCGCAAGTTTGACGAAAAAGAAGTGCAAAAAGACATAGGCATGATGCCTTTCAGCATTTCCAAGGCGGATAACGGCGACGCATGGGTCAGCGTACGTGACAAGCGTCTGGCGCCACCGCAGATTTCCGCAGAAGTGTTGCGCAAGATGAAGAAGACCGCTGAAGATTACCTCGGCGAAGAAGTGACAGAAGCGGTTATTACCGTACCCGCCTACTTCAATGACGCGCAACGTCAGGCAACCAAAGACGCCGGCCGCATCGCGGGTCTGGATGTCAAGCGCATCATCAACGAGCCGACTGCCGCAGCTTTGGCTTTTGGTCTGGATAAGAGAGAAAAGGGCGACCGCAAGATTGCCGTGTACGATCTGGGTGGCGGTACTTTCGACGTTTCCATTATCGAAATTGCGGATGTCGATGGCGAGATGCAGTTTGAAGTGTTGTCGACTAACGGTGATACTTTCCTGGGCGGTGAAGATTTTGATCAACGCATCATCGATTTCATCATTGATGAATTTAAAAAGATCAACGGTCTGGACTTGTCCAAAGACCCTATCGCCTTGCAGCGTATCAAGGCTTCTGCCGAGCGTGCGAAAATCGAATTGTCCAGCTCACAGCAAACAGAAATCAATGAGCCGTACATCGCGATGGCCAATGGCGCACCGGTGCATTTGAATCTGAAAATTACTCGCGCCAAGCTGGAATCTTTGGTTGAGGAATTGATCAAGAAGACGATTGAGCCTTGCCGTATGGCGATCAAAGACGCAGGTGTCAAGGTGACTGACATTGATGACATCATCCTGGTCGGCGGTATGACACGTATGCCTAAGGTGCAGGATCTAGTCAAGGAATTCTTTGGCAAAGAACCACGCAAAGACGTCAATCCGGATGAAGCGGTTGCTGTTGGCGCGGCGATTCAGGGTTCAGTCTTGTCTGGCGACCGTAAGGATCTGTTGTTGCTCGACGTGACACCATTGTCCTTGGGTATCGAAACTCTGGGCGGCGTGATGACCAAGATGATCCAGAAAAACACCACGGTTCCGACCAAGTTCAGCCAGGTATTCTCCACTGCAGACGACAATCAGCCTGCGGTGACGATCAAGGTGTATCAAGGTGAGCGCGAAATCGCGGCCGGTAACAAAGGTCTCGGTGAGTTTAATCTGGAAGGCATTCCACCTTCAGCACGTGGCACGCCACAGATTGAGGTCACTTTCGATATCGATGCCAACGGTATCTTGCATGTAGGCGCCAAAGATAAAGCGACCGGTAAGGAAAACAAGATCACCATCAAGGCAAACTCAGGTTTGACTGAAGAAGAGATTCAGAAGATGGTGAAAGACGCCGAGCTGAATGCGGAAGAAGACAAGAAGGTCAAAGAGCTGGCCGAATCGCGCAATCAGGGCGATTCACTGGTGCATTCGACCAAGAAAGCCTTGTCTGAGCATGGCGACAAACTTGAGGCAGGTGAAAAAGAAAAGATCGAAGCAGCGATCAAGGATCTGGAAGATGTATTGAAATCGGGCGATAAGGTCGAGATAGATACAAAATTGGCCGCCTTGTCGACAGCGTCGCAAAAGCTGGGCGAAAAAGTGTACGCCGACATGCAGGCGCAACAGGCCGGTGGTGCAGCGGCAGGTGCTGCTGAAGGCCATGAATCCAAGCCAGCTGATGATGATGTGGTTGACGCAGAGTTCAAAGAAGTTAAAGACAGCAAGTAAATAGTCTCCTGGTGATTGAATAAAACTTCATCACCAATGACTCGCCGGGTAGTGTGATCGTGTAGACGACGCCCTGCTCGGCGTTTTCGCTTAAATTATTCAAATAATAGCAAGGTGTAATCGAGATGGCGAAGCGCGATTTTTACGAAATTCTGGGAGTGGCAAAAAACGCCTCGGAAGAAGAAATTAAGAAATCCTATCGCAAGCTGGCGATGAAATACCATCCGGATCGCAATCCTGATAGCAAGACCTCGGAAGAGAAATTTAAAGAGGCAAAAGAAGCTTACGAAATGTTGTCCGACCCGCAAAAGCGCGATGCCTATGACCGTTATGGCCATGCGGGCGTTGACCCGAATATGGGTGGCGGCGGAGGTGGGGGTGGTGGCGCAGGATTTGCCGACGCCTTTGGCGATATTTTCGGTGATATTTTCGGTGGCGGGCGTGGTCGCAGTTCTGGCCCTCAGGTTTACCGTGGCGCCGATTTGCGTTACAACTTGGAAATCACGCTGGAACAGGCGGCGAATGGGTTTGATACCACCATCCGCGTGCCTAGCTGGGATGCCTGCGAACCTTGCCACGGTTCAGGCGCAAAGCCTGGTACGTCTCCGGTCACTTGCACGACTTGCGGCGGACATGGTCAGGTCCGCATGCAGCAAGGCTTGTTCAGCATTCAGCAAGCCTGCCCTAAATGTCATGGCACAGGCAAGATGATTGCCGATCCATGTACCGCTTGTTCGGGTGTTGGCCGCATCAAGCGCAACAAGACGCTGGAAGTGAAGATTCCTGCCGGTATTGATAACGGTATGCGCATCCGCTCATCAGGTAATGGCGAACCTGGGGTGAACGGCGGGCCGCCGGGCGATCTGTACGTGGAAATCCATATCAAGCAACATCCGGTTTTCCAGCGCGAAGGCGATGACCTGCATTGCGAAATTCCNNAAGGGAGTGCGTTCCGGCTATGCCGGCGATTTGTTCTGCCACGTGGTGATAGAAACGCCTGTGAAGTTGACTGAAAAACAAAAGGATCTGTTGCGTTCCTTTGAGCAGTTAACGGTAGAGGGTGGTGCTAAACATAATCCGCAAAGCAAGAGCTGGATGGATAAGGTTAAAAAGTTTTTTGACTAAATGAAAACCTAATTTATTCTCTGGTTCCGTGCTAGGGTAACAAGCCCCGTCACTTAAATGTGATGGGGCTTTTATTTTTTGGAGAAGTCTTGGAAAGGTATCATGCCTAAAAGTTTGCAATATGCATAGTCGCATTGATTTTTAGATAATGGCTCGGAATTAGCCGAAATAAGAGATTGATTTTTGATGTAGACTAAGCCATTGTTAATATCAGGCAATGACAATATTTCGAATATTTGGCTTATCTGGCACTCCGCAACTGGGCGCTGGAGAATGGCAGATGCCGGCAATTGTTATGTTTCAAAAAAACGGATAAAAATGAAGGCGAAAATGATGTGGAAAACAGGAATGAGATTGCTGCTCGCTGCGGTCGCTCTTGCAACGACAGGCTACCTTGCTCAGGCAGCGAATGTCGAGGTGGCGGGGGTAAAATTTGATGACACTGCCCATGTCGCCAATACAGATTTGAAACTGAATGGCGCAGGCATACGCTACAAAGCAATTTTCAAGGTCTATGCGGCAGGCTTATACCTGAAAGAGAAGAAAACCACGGTAGCTGAAATTCTGGCGTTGGCAGGCCCGAAGCGCGTCACGCTGGTAATGCTGCGCGATTTGAGTAACGAAGATTTTGGCCGCGGCTTCATGACCGGGATTCAACAAAATACCGATAAAACAGAGAAATTGAAACTGGTCGGTCAATTCTTGCGTTTTGGTGAAATGTTTGCCTCCGTGCCTGAACTGAAAAAAGGCGATATCATGATCACGGAATGGTTGCCAGGAGTCGGCACTGTAGTGTCACTCAATGGTAAAAAAATGGGCGAACCCTATCCAGATGTAGCCTTCTATAACGCGCTTTTACGCATATGGCTGGGCGAAAAGCCAGTTGACGCTTCGCTCAAGAAGGCGATGCTGGCAGAAACAAGCGACGATACCAAAAACAGTTATCGCTAGAGTTTTGATATTTCGTAAAAAGCGCAGTTGGCAAAAAGGCCACTGCGCTTTTTTATTTGAGGTAATGTTATAGACACGCTGAAAAGGTTAAAATCTTGCCTGTCGAAATACTTAGGGCAATATCATGACAGTGCAAGATACGAATAGCGTGACACCTCAACAATTGTTCGAAAATAATCGTCAGTGGGCTGATGCCATCCGCGCCAAGGATCCGGAATTTTTCAAGAAACTGGCGGCGCAACAAAGCCCCGAGTATTTGTGGATAGGCTGCTCCGACAGCCGCGTTCCTGCAAACGAATTGCTCGGCATGTTGCCGGGGGAGTTGTTTGTACACAGAAATATCGCCAATGTGGTGGTGCATTCTGATTTGAATTGTTTATCCGTGTTGCAATTTGCCATTGACGTATTGCGCGTCAAGCACATCATTATTTGCGGTCATTATGGCTGCTCGGGCGTAAATGCGGCGCTGACACGGCGTCGCGTTGGGCTTGCCGATAATTGGTTGCGCCATGTACAGGACGTCCATCAAAAACACGAGCGCTATCTGGGTGAGGTATTGCCGGTGAAAGAACGTCTTGACCGGTTGTGTGAGTTGAATGTGATTGAACAGGTAGTCAATTTGTGCCAGACCACCATCGTTCAGGATGCCTGGGAGCGTGGCCAGACACTGGCCATACATGGTTGGGTCTACGGATTGCAGGATGGCTTACTGAGAGAGCTGGGCATGTCGATACATTCTGCCGATATGCTCGCGCCCCAGCTTGAGAGCAGCATGACGCGTTATCAGGATACTGTGTAAATATCTTTTTTTGCAAAAGATTGCGCTAGCGGTTTTCTAGTTTTCCATCGCGTAATTTCAGGCGCTGGACATCCGGCAGCGCAATCAAGTCCCTGTCATGGCAGACCATGATGACGCTGCTGCCTTCCTTGATCAGTTCAGGAATGAGCGCGATGACTTGTTCACGCGCTTCACCATCCAGATTCGAGGTGGGCTCATCAAGCAAGAGAAGTTTTGGCCGCAGCACTTTTGCCCTGGCCAAGGCTACCCTNNGCCCATTGCAAGGCGTGTTGCAGCGCATGCGTCTGTTCCGCCGCGCTGATGCCATGCGCCTTCAGGCCATAGGCGATATTGTTGGCGACGGTGCCGGAAAACATGATGGGGTGCTGGTGGACATACACGATCGCATTGCGCAACATGAACGGGTAAGGAAACCAATCCAGGTGTTTGTCCAGGTAACTGGCTTGATTTATCCGGGCGCTGTCGAGCCCGCTCAGGATGCGCAATAAAGTCGTTTTTCCTGCGCCGTTGATCCCGGTTAATACATAGGCGCAGGCCGGTTCAATCTGCAAAAAATCGATATCGAGCAGCAAGCGGTCGCCGATTTTTTTCTGTATACCATGCAGGCTGATCAGCGTCTTCATCGTAGTATTCTGGCGGTACGCGCATCGCCCTGCAATAGCATCAGTGCGGCATTCAGTAACAGTGCCAGAGTAATCAGTACGACCCCCAGCGCTATCCCTTGGGCAAACTCACCCTTGCTGGTCTCCAGCGCGATCGCGGTGGTAATGGTGCGGGTTTCTCCTGCGATATTGCCCCCCACCATCATGGCGCAGCCTACTTCGGAAAGCACCCGGCCAAAGCCATAAATCAAGGCTGCCATGACGCCAAAACGGACCTCAAACAGTACCGTGAGCATCACGCGCAGGCGGCTCGCCCCCAGCGTGATGGCGGTTTCTGCAATTCTGAAGTCCGCCGCCTGTACCGCGCTCAAGGTGAAGGCGATCAGTACCGGCAATGCGATCAGGGTCTGGCCGGCAATGATGGCAGACTGCTCGAAAAGCCAGTGTAGTGGCCCAAGTGCGCCTTGCCTGCTAAGCAGCAGGTATAGCAGTAAGCCGAGCAGCACCGTCGGTAGCGAGAGCGCCGCCTGTATCAGCCAGATGACAATACGCCGCCCGCGAAATGCAGAGCTGGCAACCAGGTAGCCGCCGATGNNAGTTCCGCGTCACCCTGCGCTAACATTGAAAAAGCCTGGCGGATCGCCTCGCTGATATTCATTTCATTGTGCCTGTACAGGTATGCGCCTCAAAACAGCGTTCAAAAACAGTATTTAGAAGCAGTATTTAGAAACAGTGCTCAGGAGCCGGGAAGGACTGATCTTTGACTGCGCTCACATAGGCTATAACCGCGGCGTCTATGCTGGTCTGGCCGTCCATGAAATTTTTCACGAAGCGCGCCTTGCGGCCCGGGAATACGCCCAGCAAGTCATGCATCACTAATACTTGTCCTGAGCAATCGGGGCCCGCACCTATCCCTATGGTCGGTATCGCGAGCATATCCGTGACTTCCTTGCCCAGCGCAGCGGGGATGGCTTCCAGCACTAAAAGGGCTGCGCCTGCCATTTGCAAGCTGAGCGCATCTGCCTTGAGCAGATCGGCGGCGGCGCTGGTCTTGCCCTGGACCTTATAGCCGCCGAGCTGATGTACCGATTGCGGTGTCAAACCAAGATGTGCGCATACAGGGATTGCGCGCTCCGTCAAGAATTGTACGGTTGACGCCAGCCAGGCGCCGCCTTCCAGTTTGACCATGTGCGCACCGGCCTGTATCAGCTGCACCGCATTCTGAAAGGCCGATTCAGGCGTGGCATAGCTGCCGAAGGGCATGTCAGCCAATATCATGGCCGCCTTGTTGCCACGCGCGACGCAGGCGGTGTGATAGGCGATCTCGGCTACTGTCACGGGCAGCGTTGAGTTATGTCCCTGGCAAACCATGCCCAGTGAATCACCGACCAGGATGATCTCTACCCCGCAGCGGTCCATCAGCGCAGCAAAACTGGCGTCATAGCAGGTGAGCATGGCAATCTTGTCGCCTTGCTGGCGTTGTGTGATCAAGGACGGGATGGTAACTGCTTTACGGTCTTGCAAATATTCTGCCATTTTTTTCTCCACGATTAAGAATTACCTGTGCGCGGATGTTTTGTTGTCCGCACAGGAAAATGTCTCCGTTACTTTTTTTGGATTCAACTTGAGTGCTAATTTCTGAAAATAAAATACACGGCAGCGATCAGACATAAACCAGCCCACACATAATCAAGTTTAAACGGCTGGTCCATATACAGCATCGCAAACGGCACAAATACTGCCAGCGTCAGGACTTCCTGCAAAATCTTCAATTGCGCCAAACTATATTGAGTGTAACCGATACGGTTGGCCGGTACTTGCAGCATGTATTCGAATAAGGCGATGCCCCAGCTGATCAGGGCGGCGACCCACCAGGCCTTACCGGAGAGATTCTTCAGGTGACCATACCATGCGATGGTCATAAATACATTCGACAGGATGAGCAGGCCGGTAGTTTGTAAAATAATAGGAATTTGCATGGGAGTATCGTGTTAAATAACCTGTTGGCGCTTATTTTACGTGCGGTTCAAGAGTTTAATGATGCATACTGGTATGAGTATGTAAATATGTGCGTGAATGTCGGCGGCTATTCCATCTTCTGAATGATCTGATCCGCCACCAGCCCGGCAAACTGATGCGCCGCTCCTTTACCGGGAATGTCGATGAAGGGATCAATTTGCAGCAAAGGCAAAAGCACGAAGGCGCGCTCGGTCATGCGCGGATGCGGCACGCTTAATCGCTCGCTATCGATTTGCTCGTTGCCGTACAACAGCAAATCCAGGTCCAGCGTGCGAGGTGCGTTGCGGTAAGGGCGTTCGCGACCAAAGGCCAGTTCCAATTCCTGCAGCGACTGTAGCAATGCGAAGGCGTCCAGCCCGGTGTCGATGGCTATTACCGCATTCACATAGTCATCGCCTGTGGCGTCAAGCGGCGCGGTCCGGAACAGGCTGGATTGCGCAGTAAGGCGTGTCTGCGGCAATTGCGCTAGCCTGGCGATGGCGAGCGTGACGGTATGGCGGGCGTCGCCCAGATTGGCACCTATGCCTATTTTTGCATTGATACGCATCGCCAGTCTCTACTCGCCGGCGTTGCCAGCGTTATTTGCATTGCTCGCATTGTTCGTATTATTGGCACNNGCGCAACGCAGCAGCAGGAAATCATAGCCGGCGCGCAGGCGGGTGTTTTCCAGCAGCTTGTACGGCGTCTTGCCTACGCGTTTTTCAAAGCGCGGCTGCATCGCCCAGATGTCGCGCATGTCTGACCCTATCTTGCGCTGCAGTGCCAGCGCATCGGTTTGCGTGTTGAGCACATCATCGGCAGCCAGATGCAGGGCAGGGATAGAAAATTCGCCGGCGGCTTTGTAGGCTTCCCACTTTTCTAAGACCTGATGCCAGAGCAGAGAGGCGAACAGGAATCCGGGCGAAACGGTCTTGCCTTGTC
>CXWL01126096.1_pt2 | contig 34651 bp, 26 predicted proteins | sample 590931 | NCBI WGS metagenome assembly CXWL01 (sample SAMEA3498368, study PRJEB10139) | groundwater metagenome | biome: water well; material: biofilm material | place: Germany | collected 2015-04-27
TAACATTGCGTGTTTGAAATTGAAAATAGAGGAAACCCATGTTTTATCGTGAAGCAGGTCAATTTAAACCCAGCTACGCTGCGGATAACCAGATCTTTCCTATACGGCAAGACAGGATAGGCATGGCGGTGATTCTGGCGCTGGCGTTCCTGGTGGTGCCATTTGTCGCCTCGCCGTACACCTTCTCGGCGATTCTGATCCCCTTCCTGATTTTTTCACTGGCCGCTTTGGGACTGAATATCCTGACCGGCTATGCCGGGCAATTATCGCTGGGTTCAGCGGCGTTTATGGCGGTGGGCGCTTTCGCCTCGTATAACTTTATCCTGCGCATCCCCGGCATTCCCTTGTTGCTGGGCTTTGCCTTTGGCGGCCTGTCTGCGGCCATGGTTGGAATTGCCTTTGGCCTGCCATCGCTGCGCATCCGTGGCTTCTATCTGGCGGCGGCAACGCTGGCAACGCAATTCTTCGTGGTATGGTGCCTGACCAAGGTGCAGTGGTTCACCAACTACAGCTCTTCCGGCGTGATCACCGCCCAGGAGATGGTGATACTTGGCATAAGCTTTAGTACGCCGGTCAAAAAATATCTGCTCACCCTGATCATCGTCTGCTTCATGGCCTTGCTGGCAAAAAATATGGTGCGCTCCAACGTCGGACGTTCATGGATGGCGGTACGCGATATGGACGTGGCGGCCGAGGTCATCGGCTTCAGGCTGATGCGCACCAAGCTGCTGGCGTTTGCGGTGTCGTCCTTTTATTGCGGCGTGGCAGGAGCCTTGTATGCGTATGCCTACCTCGGCACTGTCGAGCCGGAAGCGTATAACCTGGATTTGTCCTTCCGCATTTTGTTCATGATCATTATTGGTGGCGTAGGCTCAATACTCGGCTCCTTCCTTGGCTCCGCCTTCATCATCTTGCTGCCCATTGCGCTCAATATGATTGCCCATGGTCTGTCACTACCGACCAACGTGGCCTCCAATCTGGAACTGATGGTGTTCGGCGCCCTCATCATTTTTTTCCTGATTGTTGAGCCTCACGGCCTGGCGCGGCTATGGCAGATCGCCAAGGAAAAATTGCGGCTATGGCCATTCCCGCATTAGTTTTTATGCAGTGCATCTCATTTAATAAAAAAGGTCGTGGCAAATAAAAATCAAGCCATCAAACCTTACGTTTTACCACCCCTAATGTATCAACCTACTAGGAGACAACATGAAACTGATTAAATCCTTACTACTGACGACAGCAATAGTCGCTGCCTTTGGTACCGTCGGTGCCGTTTCTGCGGCAGACAACCAATACATCCCGATTCTGTCATATCGCGTCGGACCTTATGCGGCAGGCGGATCGGGCTTTTATGGCGGCGCCATCGATTACTTCAATCTGATCAATGCCAAAGGCGGCATGAACGGCGTCAAAATTTCATGGGAAGAATGCGAGACCGAATACAATGCCTCGCGCGGTGTTGAATGCTATGAGCGCCTGAAAAAAAATAACGGCGGCGCCTCGCTGATTGAACCGCTGTCTACCGGTATCGCGTATGGCATTTTAGATCGGGTGGGCGAGGACAAGATCCCGATGACTACCCTGGGCTATGGACGTTCCGATGCAGCCAACGGAAAAGTTTTCCCTTACATCTTCCCTCTGATTACCAGCTATTGGAACCAGGCAGCTGCCATGACCAAATATCTGGGTGAAAAATCGGGTGGCATGGACAAACTCAAGGGCAAGAAGATTGTTCATCTGTACCACGATTCTGCCTTTGGTAAAGAGCCTCTGCCCGTGCTGGAGGCGCAAGCGAAGCAATATGGTTTTGAACTCATCAAGATCCCTGTCGCCCATCCTGGCAATGAACAGCAATCCCAATGGCTGCAGATCCGTCAGGCCAATCCTGATTATGTGATCTTGTGGGGTTGGGGCGTCATGAACGCGGTGGCGATCAAGACCGCGCAACGCAATGGCTTCTCGCGCGACAAGATGCTGGGCGTATGGTGGGCAGGCTCGGAAGAAGACGCAATCCCGGCTGGTGATGCAGCGAAGGGATACTCCTCAATGACCTTCAATACGCCAGGCAACTACCCGGTATTGGATGAGATACGCAGCAAGGTATATGCCGCCGGCAAAGGCAATCTCTCCGACAAGAGCCGCATCGGTTCTGTGTATCACATGCGTGGCGTGACCGCCGCCATCTTGTGGGTGGAGGCGATCAGCAAGGCGCAGGAAAAATACGGCAAAGGCAAGGTCATGACAGGCGAACAGATACGCTGGGGTTTTGAAAATCTGGATGTCAACGAAGCCAAGCAAAAGGCATTGGGCGCGCTGGGCATGTTCCCGCCGGTGAAAACTTCCTGCGATGACCATGAAGGCTCGGGTGCCGTCAAGGTTCAGCAATGGACTGGTGATAAATGGAAAGCGATCACGCCTAACTGGATGACAGGCGACAAAGCGCTGACCCGCGCCTTGCTGGAAGAATCCTCTGCCAAATATGCGGCAGAGAAAAAAATCACGCCAGCCTGTTTGAAATAAATCAATAGTTTCTCAGTGGGTTTTACCACTCCCGAATAAGAGGCTGCTGCTACTCGGATCGGGAGTGGCATTTTTTAGAACAAATACAGTATTTACGTGATACGGCAATTCAGAACACGGATGAGAATATGATGACGACTCCAGCACTTCCCAGCGCCACGGCAGCCAACCCCGCCTACCTGAGCGTGAACAATATCGAAGTGATTTACGATCACGTCATCCTGGTATTGAAGGGAATTTCCTTGCAGGTGCCGCAAGGAAAAATCGTTGCTTTGCTAGGCGCAAATGGTGCCGGGAAATCCACCACCCTTAAGGCAATCTCTACCCTGCTGCGCAATGAGCGCGGGGATATTACCAAAGGTGACATCAGTTTCAAGGGACAACGGGTCGACCATCTGACGCCAAATGAACTGGTCAAGCGCGGCCTGTCGCAAGTCATGGAAGGCCGCCATTGCTTCGCCCATCTGAGCATAGAAGAAAATCTGCTGACGGGTGCATACACGCGGCATATTTCGCGCGCAGAACTGAAGGAATCGCTGGAGATGGTCTATCACTATTTTCCGCGTCTGCGTCAGCGCCGTAGCTCACTGGCAGGTTACACCTCGGGCGGCGAACAGCAAATGTGCGCCATAGGTCGCGCCCTGATGGCCAAGCCATCAATGATACTGCTGGACGAGCCATCGATGGGGATCGCCCCGCAACTGGTGGAAGAGATATTTGAAATCGTCAAGAGCCTCAACGTCAAAGAAAACGTCTCATTCCTGCTGGCCGAACAAAATACCAATACGGCACTGCGTTACGCCGATTTTGGCTACATTTTGGAAAATGGTCGTGTCGTGATGGAAGGCGATGCCAAAGACCTGGCAAACAATGAAGACGTGAAGGAATTCTATCTGGGTGTCTCCGGCGCTGGCCGCAAGAGTTTCCGCGAAATGAAATTTTACCGTCGCCGTAAACGCTGGCTGGCCTGAGCCATCAATCCAAACAAACGGCAGGCTGTCAATAATGCGCACTCTCGCACAGCAACCATGAGAAGAGAACACAAATGAGTGAATACCTAGACGCACTGGAAACCCGCAATCCGCAGAGCCGCGAACAGGCCCTGTTGACGCGCTTGCCTCAGTTGATTGCCCAGGCACAAACCGCCAGCGGCTGGGCGACGATATTGCACGGCGTCACAGCCGCCGACATCCGGAGTCGCGAAGCACTGGCGCAATTGCCCGTAACGCGCAAGTCCGACCTGAAAGAACTGCAAAAACAGCAATTGCCATTCGGCGGCCTCAACACCACACCAAGCCATCAGCTACAGCGCATCTACATGTCGCCTGGCCCCATTTTTGATCCGCAAGGCCGAGGCCAAGACTGGTGGCGCTTTGCCCGGCCGCTGCATGCCGCCGGCCTGCGCGCAGGGCATCTTTTGCAAAACTGCTTCTCGTATCACTTTACCCCGGCCGCCTTCATGGTAGAAGGCGCTGCTGCCAAGCTGGGCTGCGTCATCATTCCCGCCGGAAGCGGCCAGACGGAAATGCAGGTGCAGGCTATGGCGGAATTGCGTCCGGATGCCTATATCGGTACGCCGAGTTTTTTAAAGATCATCATAGAGAAAGCCCTGGAACTGGGGACTGATATCTCTAGCGTGCAGCGTGCAGTGGTTGGCGCAGAAGCATTGCCGCCATCGTTACGCAAGTGGCTGCAAGATCATGGAGTGGCACATGTGCTGCAGATGTACGCTTCGGCAGATATCGGCAATATCGCTTACGAAACCGAAACCGGCGGACAGGTCAATCCCGGCATGCTGCTCGACGAAGACCTGGTACTGGAAATCGTACGCCCCGGTACCGGTGATGTCGTCGCTGAGGGCGAAGTCGGCGAAGTCGTCATCACCTCCTTCAACCCTGATTATCCCCTGCTACGTTTTGGCACCGGCGATATGTCTGCCGTCTTGCCCGGTATCTCGCCATGCGGCCGCACCAATACCCGCATCAAAGGATGGATGGGCCGCGCCGACCAAACCACCAAGGTCAAAGGCATGTTTGTCCATCCATCGCAGGTAGCCGAGATACTCAAACGCCACCCCGAGATCAACAAAGCGCGCCTGGTGGTCACAGGTGAAATGGCCAACGATGCCATGACCCTGCACTGCGAAACAGCCACACCAAGCGAGAGCCTGAAACAAGCGATCGTGCTCAATATACGAGAGATGACCAAACTACGCGGTGAGGTCGCTTTCGTTACATTGGGCAGCCTGGCCAATGATGGCAAGGTCATTGATGATGCGCGCAAATACGAATAAAAATAAGGATAAGAAACGCATTGGGATAGCCATCAAGGATGGTTCAAAAAGTTGCCGTATCAAAAATTTTGACCTAATATTAAATAGTAGTGATAACCAGGAGAACTCAATGAAACGATATTACCTTTCTCTCATTTTTGCCCTCATTACCTTTGTACCGATGTCGCATGGAATAGCCGCAAGCGAACACGGTACCTCCGATGAGGCCGTTGCCCTGGTAAAAAAAGGCATCGCCTACATTAAGGCAAACGGCACCGAGAAGGCCTATGCCGCGATCAGCGAGCCTAAGGGACAATTTTCTGATCGTGATCTTTACTTGTTCACATTTGATCATGCAGGAAAGACATTATCACACGGCGCCAATACAAAATTAATCGGCAAAAGCATGATCGAGCTGAAGGATGTCGATGGCAAATATTTTGTCAAAGAATTTTACGAAGTTGCCAATAAAAAAGGAAAAGGCTGGGTCGATTACAAATGGCCAAACCCGATAACCAAAACGATTGAACAGAAATCGACATACATTGAAAAACTCGATGACGGTAGCATTATCGGATGCGGGATTTACAAATAAGTACAGCAATTGTCATGATAAGCGACGCCATGTGAATGTCGTCGCTCACTCAAACAATCAAGTTCGCCTCATCGACACGACACGACACGACACGACGTTAATTTACACCGTACTCCGCACCACACACCCACTCATGTGAGATGAAACACCATGCCTTCGGCTGTGCGCATTTCTGCTTGATGATCAACGATCCTATCCCCCACCGCTGGTCGATCCAGGCGTAGCGCAGGAAATAAAAATCCAATGCGAATTATCAATATACATCCGAAAACAATCGGAGAGAATGAATTCGCCCGACGCTTTTCGTAAGGTCGGGTATTCATTACCATCTGCATTTTTAGAGCGCTAGCCAAGTCTCGATCCGGGATAGCTGCCTTTCGCGTTCTGAGTGTAATTTCATATTTACGGGGTAAGCTATGAAAGCAATTATTCTCGCTGCAGGGCAAGGCACTCGCGTCCGGCCATTGACGTATGAACTTCCCAAACCTATGGTCCCCATACTGGGCAAACCTGTCATGGCTTACCTGATCGAACATCTGGTCGCACATGGGGTACAAAAAATAATGGTGAACGTGAGCCATTTGCACGAAAAAATTGAAGAATATTTTGGAGATGGCAACCAGTATGGCGCGCAGATAGGCTACTCCTTCGAAGGCTATGTCAACAATTCGGGACAGGTCATGCCACAGCCTATAGGTTCTGCAGGCGGGATAAGAAAAATTCAGGATTTTGGACATTTTTTTGATGAAACCACCATCGTTCTTTGCGGCGATGCGCTCACAGATCTGAACCTGCAATCTGCGCTGGATGAACACCGGAGAAAAGGTGCGCTGGCGACCGTCATTACAAAAGAGGTCCCCTGGAACAAGGTGTCCGACTACGGCGTCGTCGTCACTTCCGAAGATGGCCATGTACGCTCCTTTCAGGAGAAACCGACCAGAGACCTGGCGCTCTCCAATATGGCGAGCACTGGGATCTACCTATTCGAACCGGAGATCATCGACCTCATTCCTGCGAACACCTACTTCGATATCGGATCGCAACTGTTCCCGCTTCTGATCGAGTCGGGAGTGCCATTTTTCGCCCAGGCGGGCACATTCAACTGGCTGGACATCGGCACTATCAGCGACTATTGGAGCGTACTGCAAAACGTCATGCGCGGCGAAGTTGCGGACATGAAAATACCCGGCACTGAAATTGCGGAAGGAATACGGGTAGGACTGAACACCCGCATAGACTGGCAAGGAAGCGTCATAGAAGGCCCGGTCTATATCGGTTCGGGCTGTCATATCGAGTCAAACTGCAAGATCATCGGTCCTACCTGGATTGGGCATGGCAGCCATCTATGCGCGGGTTCCGAAGTGGTACGCAGCGTATTGTTCAACTACACGCGCGTATTACCCGATGTACACTTGAACGAGTTGGTGGTGTTTGGCAATTATTGCGTGGACCGTAAGGGAAAGATGCGCGAGTTATCGGATGAACATCGCAGCGATTGGGGTAATGCCCGCGACCGCCGCCGTGGTCGCAGGCCAGAAATATCGAATAAGCTGGATATGGTGAGCTTATGAACATCTATCCTTTGATACTCGCCGGAGGATCAGGCACGCGCTTGTGGCCGCTGTCGCGTGAGGTGATGCCTAAGCAATTGCTACCGCTGCTATCAAACCAATCCATGTTGCAGGAAACTATATTGCGCCTGGCCGATTATCCTGGCCTCATGCAACCGCTGGTCGTTTGCGGCGCCGAACACCGGTTTCTGATAGCGGAACAGCTACGCGAAATTAAGGTAAAACCGCTCGACATATTGCTGGAACCTGAGGGACGCAATACCGCCCCCGCGATCGCCTGTGGCGCCTATTATTTGCTCAAGCACGACCCGGAGGCGACGATCCTGGTCTTGCCTGCAGACCATGTGATTGTCGATGTCCCTGCATTTCATGACGCTATCCGTTTAGCCTCAAAAGCAACGGAGCAAGGATTTCTCACCACCTTCGGCATCACTGCAGCAACACCGGAAACAGGCTTTGGCTATATCCGCAGGGGCGCAGCCACACCAGATATCACCAATTGCTTCATGGTTGACAAATTCGTTGAGAAACCGGATCTTGAAACGGCGAAATATTTCCTTTCCACCAAAGATTTTTACTGGAACAGCGGTATGTTTATGTTCAAGGCAAGCCGTTATATCGAGGAACTCATTGCCTTTCGTCCCAAGATTGCCATGCAGTGCGAGCACGCTTTTCGCGATGCTTTCCGAGATCTGGATTTTTGTCGTCTTGACGAGGAATTATTTAAGAAATGTCCTGCAGAATCCATTGACCATGCTGTCATGGAAAACACCCGCCACGCGGCAGTGGTGGAATCGGATATAGGCTGGACCGATCTTGGCTCCTGGTCTGCCCTATACGAGTTCCAGCGTGACGTCGCAGACGATGAAAGCAACGTACTACGCGGTGATATTTTTTCAGACGATGTACATGGCTCGCTGATCAGGGCCGAGAGTCGTTTTGTTGCAGCGCTTGGTCTACGCGATCTTATTATTGTCGAGACCAAAGATGCCGTTCTGGTTGCACATAAAAGCCATGATCAATCGGTCAAGAAAATCGTCGGTGAACTGCAGAAAAAAAATCGCAGCGAACACGTCAATCACAAAATGGTGCATCGTCCGTGGGGAAGCTATGAAGGCATCGATACCGGTGAGCGATTTCAGGTTAAGCGCCTGACCGTGAAACCGGGAGGCCAGCTGTCTCTGCAGATGCACCACCATCGCGCCGAACATTGGATAGTCGTCACAGGCACCGCACGCATTACCTGCGGAGAGAACGTCAGCTTACTTTCGGAAAATGAATCGACTTACATCCCTATCGGCGTAAAACATCGCCTGGAAAATCCAGGGAAAGTGGCGCTGCAATTAATCGAGGTGCAGTCCGGTGTGTATCTTGGCGAAGACGACATCGTGCGTTTTGAAGATAGCTATAAGAGGAACTAAAGAGTAAATGAAGACAGACTGAAGAAAGGAAATGGCGAGAAAATCAAGCGCATGCGGATAAAAAAACAACAGGCAAGAGAAGATTTTCACATCTTCTCGCCTTGATTATGGGTATTTACTCCCGCATGTTCTATACGGAATCTTTCCCGCCTATCGCCCATCAGCGCGCGTAACTCATTGATCGCTATATCGCTCGCTTCGTGCATGCGGATCAGAATGGAAGCCCCAATGGCCAACCTCTTATGGCGAATTTTACTGATCACAGGCGGTTCCACACCGAGCGCGCGCGATAAGGCTGCATCGTTTCTAAGCTCAAGGCGCTCAATCAATGAGTCAATCAGATGATTAGGATCATATTCAGCCACATCGGCATTCTCTTTTTTCTCGTGTTTCATCAACTTTCCTTTCGATGTCTACATTGATCATCATAGAGTTATCGTAAGGGATTGATTTTGCGAATAATCAATCGAGCGAGAAGGCAGCGTTGCTTGTTACCGCCAGATTTTTTGACAGGAAAACGCTCACTAGAAAACACGAAGAACTTTGCTGCGGATAGAGGGAAATTCTTTGACGAAACAGATGATGTTCGCCCCCCAGACCGTCCCTCACTCACTTGAGTGGTGAGACTTTCAATTTCACCACTCTTGCTTGCCGACATAAGAATAACTTGATAAAAATCATGGGTATCGGGGCATCTTCAACGACAATAAGCTGCCTTGATTCAAGCGCCACACGTTCCATTCGTTGCAGCATTTCAACATTCTTTTTCTACCTCCCTATGAATTATTTGGCCACGATCAGTAATCTCGGCGACATCGCAGCCACGGCACCAGTTGCCGCCTGTATCGCCTTATTTTTTATCATGCAGCGGGCCTGGCAGCTCGCCATATGGTGGATTATTTTATTTTTCTGTGGCTTGATTCTTGTCGTGGCAAGCAAGCTCGCGTTTGTCGGCTGGGGAATCGGATATCAGGCGCTGAACTTTACCGGATTTAGCGGTCACGCAATGCGGGCAATGGCGATATTTCCGGTGCTCGGCTATCTGGTCGCAAAAAATAATCCACGTACCGCACAAATCACGATGCTGATCGTTAGCGCCTGCGCAGGAACTATCATCGGCATTTCCCGTTTATTACTTCATGTTCATTCATGGTCAGAGGTCATTGCCGGTTGGATTTTAGGCACTGTGGTCAGCTTTCTCTTTATTCTTATCCTACGCAACTGGAACCATAGTTCAGTTTATCCACCGATGATCGTTATTGCTGTGGCTGCATTCATGCCTTTTGTCATTACGCCCCGCTTTACACCGACGCCAACGCAAGATTGGATCATTGCGCTGTCCCTGTATTTATCTGGTCGCGACCAGCCATTTACCCGGGACGACTGGAGATTCTCTCCACTTAGTCAAGTTACAAACATGCCATCGAAACAGGCCCGCACCTCGTCAAACAGATCACGCACATACCCTGCCAGGACAGTCTTTATCGATATGCCAAAAGAATATCGATGATTTGTCTCATTTGAGAAATATCAACCGGCAATCCTGAGTTTAGCGGTCTAATAACAGTCATCGAGATTCGATATACAAGCGAGATCATCCAGTATTGCCAGCTTAGCTCATCCGGCAGAGCACTTGATTAGTAAGCAAGAGGTAGGGGGTTCGAGACCTTCAGCTGGCACCAGATAACATTGCAACGCATCAGAAGCATCTCAACTCATAGCGTGAAGAAGCTGAATCATATTCCATGAAAATTCTGGTTGCGCACAATTCATATCAACAGACAGGCGGTGAAGATGTCGCTGTCAACGCAGAGATAGCCCTACTACGCTCGCGCGGAGATGAGGTCATAGAATACCGTAGAAACAATGCAGAGATTAAAAATCGATCCTCTTTTTCGACGGCTATCGAGACGCTATGGTCAAGGCAATCGGCGCATGAAATCAAGATGCTTTGCGACCGGTTTCAGCCCGATATCATTCACGCTCACAATACCTTCCCACTTATCTCACCGTCTATCTATTGGTTTGCTTCGGATAGAGGCATTCCCGTCGTACAGACGCTACATAACTTCCGCCTTCTCTGTCCCCAGGCGATGTTTTTACGTGATGGAAAAGTGTGCGAAGACTGTCTTGGCAAGAACCCTTGGCGCGCGGTAGCGCGACGTTGTTACCATGCATCGGCAATCCAGTCTGGAGTCATCGCAAACATGTTGACGGCACATCGCGGTATCGGAACCTTTCGTCATCAGGTCAGCGCCTATATTGCGATGAATCATTTTTGCAGGGAAAAATTTATTGCTGGTGGATTGCCGGCAGAACGGATTCATATCAAGCCTAATTTCGTCACTGCCAGTCATGAGCCTGACTGGGAATCCCGGCGCGATGGTCTTTTTGTAGGCCGCCTGTCGGAGGAAAAGGGGATAGCGGTTTTAATAGAGGCGGTCGAAAAATTAAGACGCAAAAAAAATGGGGCAAACGGCCCTCTATCCATAAAAATTATCGGTGCTGGACCGCTTTCCTCACAAGTGAGCCATGCCTTCAAAGACGATTATATTGCGGAAAAAAAACCAGCAGAGGTTTTTTCCTTGCTGCATTCGGCTCTGTTTTTGATTGCCCCCAGCACTTGCTACGAGACCTTTGGCCTGGCCGCAGCAGAGGCATTTTCATGTGGAGTGCCTGTAATAGCCAGCCGTCATGGCGGCCTGGCCGAGCTGGTCAGCGATGGTATTACCGGACTGCTGTTCAAGCCAGGCGATGCCGATGACCTGCTCGAGAAAATTAGCTGGGCACATGAACATCCCGATCAAATGCTGAAAATGGGGCAAGCCGCCTATCAGGAATATCTCAATAAATATGCCCCCGAACGCAACTATAAGAGTCTGATGGATATTTACCAGAACGTTTTAACCACCGATGTTTCTTATGGAGCCCGGCATGCCAATTAAAAAATTCTCAGTATTAGGCGCGCATATCAGTCATATCAAATGGGATGACGCGCTCTTGAAAATTCAGGAATGGGGTGAACGCCATGAGTCTCGCTACGTATGCATCTGTAATGTGCACTCGGTAGTGAGCGCAACGCGCGACCAGGATTTTAGGATGGTGATTAATAATGCAGATCTGGCGACGCCCGATGGTGCGCCGGTTGCGTGGGTACTCAGGCATTCTGGTTGCAGAAATCAGGAAAGGATAAACGGCCCGGATTTAATGTGGCGTTACCTGAAAAGGGCACAGGAACTTGGCCAGAAACCTTTTTTTTATGGCAGTAGCGCCGAGACCTTGCGCCAATTAACTGCAGCCGTGAATGACGCTTTCCCGCTATTGCACATCGCTGGCACCTATGCTCCCCCGTTTCGCGCACTCACTGAGCAGGAAGACGAAGCAGAAGTTAATCTGATCAGGCAATCCGGTGCACATGTCGTCTTTGTGGGATTAGGCTGTCCGAAACAGGAACGCTGGATGGCCGCGCATTGCGGCCGGATTAATGCGGTCATGATCGGCGTTGGCGCTGCATTTGATTACCATGCTGGCACGATAAAACGCGCCCCCTTATCGTGGCAGAGAAACGGCTTTGAATGGCTGTACCGCTTGTTATCTGAGCCAAGACGTTTGTTTAAGCGCTATCTGATCACGAACACCTTATTCATTTTAGGAATTTCAAGACAAATGCTCGTACAAACGATCAAGGGAAAATAAAAAAGGCGAACATCGATTTTTCAGAACCGATGTTCGCTTTTATTTGATTCCCGACTAGCACATCGTCAGGATATTTCGTTCAGCCTATCCGTCGAATTAATAAACGCTTCTCAAAGGATGAGGATAGGTATAAGGCGTATAACCTGGCTTAGCCGACAAGAAATAATCGCGGTTCAGGCCTATCGAAGAAGGACAAGTATTGTCTATCCCGTTAGTAGTGTACCCATTGCTGGCATTGGCCGAATTATTCCAGATATACAGAGATCTGATTTGGTCTGGCCCTGGATAAGTGCCGCAAGAAAATCCCTCTGTCATCAATTCAATAGTTCTGCTAATTGTCGCGGTTGAAGTATTGTTAAAGATCACGCCATCACCACCACGGATACCGATTGCGGTACGTTGCAATCCACTGGTGATATTCGTCGAGTAGTCATTATTGTAGATTTCAAAACTACGAGACCCACGGCTAGAAGATGACAAACCATGTGCATCGGTCATCGCATAATCTTTAGCTGCATCGGTTCCGATCACGGTATTGTGCCTGAACACATACACAGAGCCGTTATTTGAAGCGATGTTATGACGGTTACCCGAGAAATAATTATCCTCAACAAACACGGCATTGGCAGAGCCAAGAGCTAATGCTGGCCAAGCACCACCACCATAGACGACAACACCGTACCCGAGATTTTTCAGCGTTGAGCTATAGTTGTTAATGAAATTATTACTATAGATAACACCGCTCTGATTCGCTGCGTCACCGACGTAAATAGCGCTGAAAATAAAATTGCTGAATTTGGAGTTGGATACCTTAAAGTTCTGGCATCCGTTCAACAATCCCAAGCCCTTGTCTTGAATTGAACCATTTCCGTTACCGACCATACCAATTTTGCTGAACTTGGCGGCCTTACCATTGGAACAATTAAACGCGACCAAATACGCTGTATTCGATACAGTCCCGACACGTCGGATAATCGTTGCGTCTTGGCCTGCACCTTGCAGATAAACACCACCAGGCACAGTCAACTGCTGCGTCCCCCAATTACAGTCACCTGCAGGGATATTAATTGTCGTATCAGCGGCTGCACTATTTACTGCAGACTGCACCGCACTGTACGAACAATTTGCCACATTAATCACTGCTCCGGGAGCGGGCGTTGGCGTTGGCGTTGGCGTTGGCGTTGGCGTTGGCGTTGGCGTTGGCGTTGGCGTTGGCNNGGCGTTGGCGTTGGCGTTGGCGTTGGCGCTACACCAGCGGTACAAGTATATGGACTCCAGTAATACGTACTGATCGCCGGATCATAGGCAGGATTATCGTGCGTCGCTATATACAATTTTCCATTATCAGGATGGGTGACGATCTCACCGGTAACATAGTTGCGCCCCCAAACCAGTTTTGGATAACTACAGGTAGGTGCAGGTGCTACCGTCACTGTACGCAAAGGATGAGGATAGGTATAAGGCGTATAACCGGGTTTGGCCACTGTAAAATAATCTCGTCCCAGAGAGACTGAAGATGGACAGTTGTTTGCAATCCCACTTGGATAGGTATTGCTGGTGTTATTCCAGAAATAGGCACTACGGATCTGATCCTGACCAGGATACTTACCACAACTAAAGCCATCCACATCCAATTCTATGGGGCGGGCAATATTGGAAGTCATCGTATTATTAAAAGCGACACCATCGCCACCTTTAATTCCTATTGCAGTCCTGGCTGAACCGGCAGTCAGGCTTGCCGAGAATTGGTTATTGTAAATTTCCCAGCTACGCGAACCATGGGGAGCCGAAGAAAGGCCACGGGCGTTAAGCATCGCAAAGTCTTTTGTACTATCGGTTGCCACTACCTTGTTATACCTGAATACAAATCTGGCCGAATCATTCGAGGCAAGGTTTGTCGTATTGCCCTGGAAATTATTGTTCTCGAGATACACCGCATTCTGCGACCCCAAGTTAAGCGCAGGCCAGGAGCCATCGGCAAGAATAGCCACGCCATAACCTGCACCGACTTTATTGTTGGAGATAAATTCACTGTTGAAAATAACCCCGCGCTGGGCGATCGCACCATCGATTTCTATCCCTGCACCACCGAATTTGGTGAATTTTGCATTAAAAACTTTAAAGTCAACGCAGCCTTTCATCAAGCCAAGACCTTTGTCATTGATGCTTGTATTGCCATTCCCTGCCAAGGTCAGGTCCGACACAACGGCACTTTGCCCATTGGAACAATTAAGAGAAATGAGGTAGGTGGTATCAGGCACTGTTCCTGACCGGCGGATGATCGTCAGGTCCTTTCCCGCGCCACGCAAATTAATGCCCGCAGGAACCGTCACCTGCGCTCCATTCCAGTTGCAATCTCCGGCAGGAATAAGGATGGTCGCACCGGCAGTTGCCGAATTAACAGCGTTTTGCACATTAGCGGCTGAACAGCTGGCAGCCTTGATTTCAACGGTAGCAGCTGAGGCTGACGAAGGGATGGCGAGCTGTCCGGCAAGACCGATTGTCAAGCCAATTGACAAAATGCCAGTGCATGTTTCTTTGTTAAATATACGTGTATTCATAAATCACTTTCACAACAATTACGACAAAAAAAATTATTTTCTTTGCGGCCATATTAAGTTTGATGTTCACTGAAAGCAAGAAATATTTCATATTGTGAAATATTCATGGTTTTCTAGCAATGCATGCAAACTCGATAAATCGGCAACAAAAAAACTAAAAAGAATATTTTTCTTTGCGGCCATATTAGGTTTGATGTTCGCCGAAAGCAAGAAATATTTCACATTGTGAAATGTTCATGGTTTTCTAGCAATGCTAGAACCGTAGGGAAAAGGCAGGGAAATAACGCGATGGATGGGCAATATCGGTCCCGTAATCGCGGCATAAATCAATCAAGCAAAACGAGCGCGTCAACGAGCCGCATCACACAATGACAGGCACTCGGTTAACGAAGGGGAGCCGCAAAATGCATGCGGAGAATGAAGTAAAACAAAAAAAACACACATCAAAATTCAATGTGTGTCATAAAAATCAGAAAATATACGGATAGTTTTCTTAGGCCGGGAAAGTCGGGGCATCAGAAAAACCGCAGATGAAAATTCACAAGCACCGAAACGCGACCTGGATACCGACTTCATTCCGCATCCATTGATGTGGCATCGCTACCCGATAAATACTTACGTCAGGCCACCAATGTTTCTGCTGGCTCACCACGCCATACCATCGGTTGATGAATGACATGATCAATGTGCTGTGCCAATTTAAAAGTCAAAGCTGCAAGCGTAATGGTGGGGAAATTTGCACCCGCGGTAGGAAAAACCGAACTGCCGGCGATATACAGGTTAGTCAGGCCATGTACTTTGCAATTGCGATCTACCACGCCTTGCTTAGGCGAGTCATGCATTCTCGTCGTTCCCATGTGGTGCCATGTGCCTTCCTTCTCCAGACTAGCTGGCCAGGGCTTCCCTTCGATACAGGGATCAAGCTTCACATTGGCGACGCCGCTCAGCTGAATTTCTTCGGCAATGATAGCCAACGTCCGGTCTAGGGTGCGTTGCACTGAACTCCCCAGTTTCCAATCGACCTGCACACGCGGCATGCCTAATGCGTCTTTATTTGTCGTCGAGAGTGTCACACGGCTATCCGGATTAGGCTCGGGCTCAACAATGATCTGAAATTTCACATCGCGAATCAGCGAGCGTGGATGAAAAAATCTGGTGAAGCCATAACCAACCGTATCGATAGGATGTGAAACCATGCTGGCAATGTCGCGACTAAGACTCCATCCAGCCTGCTCTTTTTTCAATAAGGCCTGCTTACAGCGGAACAGCGCCTGCGCCCCTTCCGACCCTTCACCGGGAAAGACCGATGAAAACCATACGCGAGCATTAAGCAATCGCTCTGCCTTGAGAATTTCCGGTGTGAGTGCCAATTGCGATGCGATATGAATGCCGTGCGCCGAGACTGCCGAATTCATGTAATGGTATTTGATATCGAATAACTTATTATTTGCCCACTGAGGAGAAAAGCGAATACTGCCCGATTGCATGCGTGGATGATCCATGAAGAAACGCCCTACCAGTCCATTCTCATTCCCAAGTCCATTCGCATGCGTCTTATTTGATGCCAGCAATAATCGGGCATTTTCTATGCCGCCAGTCGCCAGGACAAAAATTTTTGCGAACACAGACATCCTGCGCCCGCTCAATGTCGCAACCCTGACGTTAGAGACGGATTGATCTGATTTTTTTGTTTCGATATCGATGACATTTGCATGGAGATACACCCGGACTCGCGAGGAATTACGTAATTCCTCTCTATAAAGCTTACCAAAACGAACCGGAGGGCTGAATTGAGAAATCGTATCTCGCACCCTGCCGGTAGGCAGAGGCATGCGCCGCACATCGGGACGATTAATCATTCTTTCCCAATAGGCAGGATCAAAAGTCTTAGGGCCAAGCTTTAATAGTTCGTGCGTTTTTTCATAAAAAGGCATCAGCTCTTTCAGTGTAAAAGGCCATCCGCTATGCTCAATCCAATCCCGTTTATCAAAATCCCACGGATCAAGCGGACGGCACCATCCGCCCCAGCAATTGCTGCTTCCGCCAAGGAAACGGCTACGGCAACCGTCGGAAAAGATATATGGCAGGCCAATATCCTCACCGCGGTACAAATCACGCGTCGGTCCGTCTGGCTTTAGCCCGCCGCTCTCAAGAACGCAAGCGTCGATCCCCAGCCTTTCCATTTCGAGAGCAAGGGTAATGCCGGCAACTCCAGCGCCGATGATGCAAATGCTGGTATTAACAATGCTGTCTGTATCAACACTACGTGTATCAATGAACATAAAATGTACTCTGCAAATAATTCATGAACCGCACACTCCTGCTGACGCAACATGAATAAGGGTTAAGAGGGGGGGGTAATTCCTTATTTTCAAATGCGACGGATAATGCCCAGGAAGCGCATGGCAAGTCGCGACATCAGACCATTCGATTTTTTGAGATGGTGCAAATATAAAAGAATCTGACGGGATATCGAACGCTTCCACATTAGCAATGCTAATTTCGACTGCAGAAGAAAATGGATTTTTGAGCGATAAATCGCTACCTGATACAAATCACGCTGCACTCCATTCAAAGCAAATTTGTAATCGTATCGTCCCCAAAGAAAATGAAACTCATCCCCCCCCCGGTCGATACATTCGCAAACCATATGGGCACAGCACAAAAGCCCCATGCTGTAAACGTCGTAGGTAGAATCGTGCGCAATGACAGTTAAAAAGTAATTTGATCCGGTCCGGAAACATATCGCACCAGCGCAAATCCGACCATCGACGGTAGCCGTACAAATCAAGCCACTCTCTCTTACCTGCCTTACTAATCGTTCAGTCTCCTCGTCATCTATCGCGGGCACCTTATTTTTCTCGATCATTCTGTTACGATTTAATGCGATCACATCACGGATATCCTGCACTTTGGCAGCATCATCTAAAAACGTATGAAAAGAAAACGTCGGATGATCATGCTCCAGTTTCTTTTGACATCGCTTCAAATTTCGTCGTAAATTTTTCCCCAGGCTCGCCAGGTATTGTTCAGTAGTAGCGGGCAAATCAATGACGATGTCTTCGAGATAGTTATATCGCTGAAAAGGAAATTTAAAATGACTGACTTCAGAATTTATTGCCCGAAATTTGATCACAGAGACATCGCTAAATTTTTGAAAAATGTATTGAGCGAACCTCTCCATCTGATCATCAGAGATGGCAATCACTTCATTCAAAACCGTCACAATCTTCTGATCTCGCTGAAATAAAAAAAGAGAAAGTATCCCCCCCCTGAACCGCTCAACATAAGTGCTCACATTCCAGAAATTCTTATATGATCGTAAATGCGATAATGAAGAATAAAAATTACCGTACAAACGCACTAATTCATCGTCAACAAATTGGGGAACCATATTTTCATAATAGCTGACGGAAATATCGCTGACCTTATCAGCGTCATCCAATATCACCGCACAATAAGGCGCAACCTTCGCTACAGATATTGGGGCCGGTTGCGCATCGGCTCTCACTCGATTGACTGTTGTCGACATTACGTGTCCCGTATATTTTTAGCCTACATAAAAACAAAGAAATGACGGATGGCGTTCGCGCAGAAACAGAACCAATCTGCGCGATAGCACAGGCATATCTCTAGCGCTTAGAATGCGAACTCAACAACCCGACTGATTCTGTATGTTGCAAGGCCTGATGGCTTCCGTAGCTATATTTATCGAACTGATGAACGCGCATTTTCAAATCATTAAAGAGGATGCCCTGAGGCGAAATACCTGCGTGATTTAAACGCTTGATGGTTTCATTTATTTCAGATTCCGTCGTCACGTCTGATCTGGTCAAAATAAAGACTGACCCTGCATGCGATGCAATAGTAAGAACATCCGACACCATCAGAACAGGAGGCGGATCAATTAAGACGATGTCGTATTCAGCCGATGCTGACTCAAGTACGGTACTAAAATTGGGATGCAATAAATATTCAGAGGGATTTGGCGGAATATTGCCGGTAGAGAGAAAGTCCAGGTTAGGCTGAACATTCCTTCGGATAGCCTGTTTCAGCAAGGAGACATTGGCAATCGATTCGGCAAGCCCATTTCGCCTGTCGGTCTCAAAATAATGATGCAAATTCCCTTCACGGAAATCAGCGTCAACCAGCAGCACTCTCTTGCCGCTGGCGGCCAGAACAGAAGCCAGATTAACGGTCACAAACGATTTTCCAAGATTACGCGTTGGGCTAGATATCAGGACAATGTTATTCCTGAATTCCGGCATGGAAAATAACAAGGTCGTGCGGAAACAACGCAAGCTCTCAATCGCGATATCCTCTGGATCGATGTTCGCCAATATCGGTAACGCTCGTGTCTGGCTCGACACCTGCTTGCACAAATTCGATTGTGCCTGACTATGCGGAATAGTAGCGTAGACCACACGCGCTCCAAGCATCTGTTCAATTTTTTGCGGGTTGTCAATTCCATGATGAAAAGCCTTTTTAAAGAAGGCGGTAGCCACGCCAAGGCAAAGTCCCAACAGCAATGAGATCCCGACGATCTTCGAACGATTCGGCCTTGCTGGATCTGCGGGTAACATCGGCGCATCAATCAAGCGCACATTGCTTACTTTTCCCGCTTTCATCAGACGCAATTGTTGCGCCGAATTCAATAATGCGGCATACAGTTCTGTGTTGACTTTCATATCACGGTTTAAGCGCAATAAATCCTCTTCAAGAAAGGGAAGCTTCTTAATTTTTGCCGTGCTCAAATCTATTTCGGAGCTCATCTTTTGTATCTGCTTATCGATACCGACAATAATCGGATGAGACGGCGTAAACCCAACAAGTAGCTCCTCTCGTTTCTGCTGCAATTCGAGTCTCTTCGCTTTTTCCGCCATCGCTTGCTGCAACGATAATTTGGCTTCCTCGACCAGATCGATGGTGCCATTGGCATGTCTGAATTCGTAATACTTGCTTTCAGACTGCTCTAAATTTTTCTTTAAATTAGGTAATTGCTTATCCAGAAAAACCAGAGATTTTTCAGCCTCTTCCAATTTTCTCTTCACGTTCTGGCTGACATATTCCTGGCCGATTTCAATTAAGGTGTCGTTGACCAATTTTGGATCATTGCCCTCTAAGGTCACGCCTATGATGCCGGACTGCTTCCCTTTTTCGGCGACGGTCATAGAATTTTGAATCGCCTCTATTGCCTGAGATTTCGGAATGTATCTCAATATGAACTGAGCACCGGGTTTGGCGCGCAGCTGTCCTATCAACAACTCAAGTTTTCCATCCTTCATTTCGGCCTGCAGTTCAGTTCCCACCTTGCCGGCCAGATCGATATTCGCTTCACTTTGCTTTAGCCTGAATCGCCCGTCCGCTTCGACAGTGACGAGAAACTCTTTGTTTTGCACATTATTCGGCACATAGAATGACGATACGTTTATGCTTTCGTTACCCCAGACATAACCGCCATATCCGAACAATCCCGGTTCTGACAGCGCAGGATTATTTTTTGCAATCCACTTGCCGACAATGGGAAAATAACGCGGGCTAACCCCTATATAGAGACCAAGATTATCAACTGCCCTTGATATAACCAGTCTTGAATTAAGAATTTCCATTTCCGAAATAGCAGCAGCCTTCACGTCGAATAAGGATGAAATATCACCAAGCATGTTTTTTGACGTATTTGGCTTATCGTCCTCGACATGTATCAACATAGTCGATTCATATACTGGTTTGGTAGAGAACGCCACAACCAGACCAATCAACGCTCCGACAAGGACAAATTTAAAGATCATCCAGCGACGATCAAAAAAGGTAGCGATGATAGAAGACAGTTCCACCTCGTCTTCGACCGGCATTAAAGGAGGTGACAATTGAAACAATTGCTTATTCGCTGCGTGATAATTGGATGTCACCGTCGGTAATGTATTTTGATTATTTGGGATTGTCATACTGGCTCGCTATTCAGATAATTAGAATGTTCAGAACAAGCATTTCTCAATTCATTGAAAACAGAGAAGTCCATCAGCTGCTCCATATCGCTACGGCGTTCTTGCCGCCCCCACTGCAGTGGACAAGGCACTTGGGAATATCAGGCTAATTGTCCGGTTCCAGTTAGTCAGCGGAGTCGCGGCGACATACACGAGGTCTTTCGGAGCAAGTTCAAAGGTTTCTGCAATGGCTAGCGCCGCTGGAGAATTGGCATCAAGTTGAAATACAATGACCTCTCTGTTTGTATTTCGCACCACGTAAACTTGACCACCATCTCCGGTAACCGGATTGATGCCGCCCGATTCTCCCAGCGCTTCATTCAGGGTCAGGCGGCCGTCGTGCATGGTAAGGGACTTCGGACTAACCACTTCCCCGGCAACGAATACCTTGCTTTCATCCCGTGACGGTACACGGACAACATCGCCGTTGCGTAACATGATTTTCGCGGGATCCTCACCTCGCTTCATCATCTGCGGGAAATTTACTTTGTAAATGGTCTCTCCGCGATTGATCACGATTTGGCTCTGATCGGCGCTAGGAAGTACCCCGCCAGCCCGGTTCAGTGCCTCAACGAGGGTCATAGGAATATCATTGATGGTCAATAGACCTGGAATTTTTACTTCGCCATCAATATAGATGCGCTTGCTACGGTATGCCTGCACTCTAAGGGTGACCCTTGGATTTCTTATATAGCGGGAGATAGTGTTTGCCAGCAGATTGCGCGCTTGCCCTTCAGTCAGGCCCGCTACTTTTATTTCGCCCGCAAATGGAAACTGAAGCATGCCTTTATCGTCAACCACAAAACCTGCAGGAGGTGCCGCGGTTGGCGCAAGCTCGCCTGTTGCCATGTTGGGAGTGACTGTCTCCATCGTGGTCCCCGCCAATTCAGGATGGCCCCAAATGACGATGGACAGGATATCGCCACTATCGATCAAGTAAGCAGATTGTCCCTCCTTGAGATGGGCAACATTATTACCGCTCTGTCGATTGAATTGCTCTTTTTGTTCCCTCACTAATTCCGGCGTAATCGCTTTCACAATCGGTGCATTGCTACTCGCGTCGGCCTTATCCTTGTTGAAATGATGCATAGGCCCTGAGGAAGGCGTAGTGCATCCCGACAAGAAAACCACTGAAATCAAGACTGCATTTCTCATTCGCGAAAATATTGATGACGCAAACATAAATAATTACTCCTCAAAAAACCACCACCACTCCGGCAACAGAAAAAAGAAACATCAACCGCCATCCATTTGAAATGCAATGCATATGGGCTGGATCAATGCCGTCATCGCTCCATGTTTTCCTTCAAGACTCGCTTTCTTTGAAGCTTACATTTTGAAAAATGCACTGCTTTGCCAATTGTCAAAAAAAAAGCAATTTTGAAAGTATTTTCCAAAAAAAATTTTCTCCCGGCGAAATAAGCAACGCAATTCCAATAATTTTTTGCCGGATCGCGATATTTTTTATCTCGCTCATAACGACCGCAGCGGTGGAACAGGCCGGACATGGACTCGTGTTGGGCAGCGCAGCTCATTTCTCCACACCGAATCTGTTTGACTAAAGTCAACTATTGATAGGTCAATTTTTTGTATTAATGGGATGCGTGAAATTTTTCGATGAGCAGTGCGATTCTGCTTTTGATGAACATTGAATAAGAGCGACATGAAAAAGCACTTTTCATGAATTGAAAAATAAATTTCAAATTTTTCCAACACTGCTTAAGTCAGTAATTGGATAGGTAAAAAAACGCATAGAAAATATTTTTAAACCTTCATGACACAACGATCCATGCACTTAGTGCCCGATTCAATTTGTCATATTACTCTGGGATGACTGTCACTCATGCATGACTTAATTGGAAAAAATTCGACCACATTAGAAATACTAATGCGTGCTGTCGATGTTCTTACTTTGATTTTTGCGGGGCAGATTGCAACCCTCCTTCACTTCAAGACTTCGATTGACCAGGCGTCGCAGATTCATTCAAGCTTGCTTTATCTTTGCAGTTTTCTCGGTTTCATTGTGTTTGAAAAAATGGGCATCTATCGATCCTGGCGCGGGAGAAGGCCTTCAAGAATGCTGGGGAATATCGCCATTGCATGGTGCGCAGTATTAACCATGGGGCTGCTGTTCAGTTTTCTCATTCACAGAAGCGGGGATGTTTCCCGTCTTTGGCTGTTCTACTGGTTTTTACTTGGGACGGCACTGGTCGTGGCCGTCAGATGGCTCATACACGCCGTTTTACGGCATTTACGAAAAAATGGAATGAATAAAAAGCGGGTGGTGATTGTAGGTTATGGACCGATAGGGCAAGAAATGCACAGGCGTGCAAAAACACAGAATTGGTATGGATATGACGTAGTCGCAGTTTACCTTGAAGATAAAAAAATTTTCAACGAACAACTTCGTCAGACACAAATCCTGACTTCGCTGGATGAACTCCCTGAGTTTGTCGACAGCAAAAACATTGATGAGATATGGATCGCATTACCTATCAACGCATCGACAAAATATCAGCAATTGCAGTATCTGCTGCGCAACGCCTTGGTCGATATACGCTGGATACCTGATACTTTCAGCATCCGTATGTTGAGCAGTGACGTCGGTGATTTTCTCGGATTTCCGTCCGTAGATCTGAATCGCCCGATATCAAGCGGCCTTCATGGAATTATCAAGGAGGTATTCGACAAATTATTTGCCCTGACCGTACTCATGTTCTTGCTCCCGCTATTTTTCGTAGTTGCTATCCGTATCAAAATTGATTCTCCGGGTCCTGTATTTTTTAAGCAATTCAGGCACGGTCTCAATGGCAAACTATTCAGTGTGTATAAATTTCGCACGATGAAACTGCACGAGGAGAAAGGTAATCTCACACAAGCGAGGAAGGACGATGATCGCATCACCCCCTTCGGGAAATTTATGCGCCGAACCAGTATTGATGAATTGCCGCAGTTCCTTAACGTCTTATTAGGCGACATGTCCATCGTGGGGCCCCGCCCACATGCACTGCAACACAATGATTTGTACAAGGATCAAATTGATCTGTATATGCTGCGCCATCGCGTTAAACCGGGGATTACCGGATGGGCGCAAATTCATGGCCTGAGAGGAGAGACGGATACCTTAGACAAAATGGCAGAGCGTGTACAGTTCGATTTGTATTACATCCGTAACTGGTCATTTTGGATGGATATACGCATCATCGCCTGGACGGCATTCAAGGGATGGACAGGAAGTAACGCATATTGATTAACACCCCATGCCAGGCGACACCGGCTTTTCTGTAATTGATAATTATCAATCAGGTCATGTAAATCGACGGCATCATGTTCGAACGGAATCAAGATCGATATCCATTTCAATGCGTATTTTATCGTTGACGTTTCGCGCTTCTTACATAAAAGAGAATGCCTGGCGGTTCTCAATGCAAGCGGCAAAACATGAACAGCTTTGTCTCTATTTTATTGACCCCAATAACGGATACTAAAATGAACTCAATCACAAAGAAGTCCACTATGCCGTCTGGCTCGCTCAGTGGCAATCCGAAGAAAATAGCGTTGATCACGGGTATTACTGGCCAGGATGGTGCCTATTTAGCCGAATTTTTACTCGATAAAGGCTATACCGTTCATGGCATAAAACGTCGTAGCTCACTCCCCAATACCGCTCGCATTGACCATCTTTTATCTCATGGCGTACGGATGAACGGCGCGGCGTTTTTCTTACATGACGGCGATGTAACAGATTCCTCATGCATCTCACGCATTATCGGTGAGGTAGCGCCACATGAAATTTACAACCTGGCAGCACAGAGTCATGTTGGCGTTTCATTTGCGGAGCCGGAATACACAACCGACGTTGATGCACTTGGCCCGTTGCGGATACTAGAGGCGATTCGCGTGCATGGCATGGAAAAGAGTGCGAAATTTTATCAGGCCTCAAGTTCAGAACTATTCGGCAAGGTACAAGAAATTCCGCAAAATGAAAACACTCAGTTTTATCCTCGCAGCCCTTATGCCGCGGCAAAATTGTATGCGCACTGGATCACTAATATTTACCGTGATGCCTATGGCATCTTCGCCTGCAACGGGATCTTGTTCAATCATGAGTCTGCCCGGCGCGGTGAAGAATTCGTTACGCGAAAAATTACACGCGGCCTGACGCGCATTTCACTTGGGCTGCAAGATTGCCTCTATCTTGGCAATCTCGACGCGAAACGCGACTGGGGACACGCACGTGATTATGTTGAGATGCAGTGGCTGATGTTGCAGCAGGAGCGTCCGGATGATTATGTCATCGCCACAGGTCATCAGCATAGCGTGCGTGATTTCGTCAATGCCGCGGCAAAAGAACTTGGCATCATTTTAAAGTGGAAAGGTAGCGGGCCAGACGAAACCGCGATTGTCGAAAGCACGATCCCGCTAAACGGCAATCCGATACGGGTGACACCGGGACAGAGCATAGTCAAAATCGACGCGCAATATTTCCGTCCGGCCGAGGTCGAGACCTTACTGGGAGACTCGATGAAAGCACGTAACAAGCTTGACTGGAAACCTAAAGTGACTTTCGAACAATTGGTGTCTGAAATGACGCAGTCTGATCTGCTTCTTGCGCAAAACGATTTTACGCTCAGCATGAACATGGTCTATCCATCCACATCGACGAGTCAACTTCGGCATTGAGCTCGCGGTCACATCAACATGAATTCAATAAATATGATTTTCTGACTTTTAAAGGGAAGTGATATGGAAGCCGATTTATATAAACGCATCTATGTTGCCGGACATGCGGGTCTGGTCGGGTCCGCCATCGTGCGTGCGCTCAGAAAACGTGGCTATACCGAAATTGTGACACGCTCACATGAAGAACTGGAGCTAACCAATCAGGAGCAGGTACGCGATTTTTTTGCCGAAGAGGCAATTGACGAAGTGTATCTGGCGGCAGCCAGGGTTGGAGGAATTTATGCCAACAATACCTTTCCGGCCGAATTCATCTACCAAAACCTGGCGGTCCAGACCAATGTCATTCATGAGGCATGGCGCAATAATGTACGAAAGATGTTATTTCTCGGATCTTCATGCATCTACCCGCGCATGGCGCCGCAGCCGATCGATGAAGACTGCCTGATGAGGGGAGAGCTGGAGCCGACCAATGAGCCATATGCAATGGCAAAAATTGCTGGCATCAAATTGTGTGAAAGCTATAACCGCCAATATGGCACTGACTATCGAAGCGTGATGCCGACAAATCTATACGGCTCGGGTGATAACTATCATCCGAAAAATAGCCATGTAATCCCCGCCTTGCTGCGTCGCTTCCATGAGGCGAAGGTCAATAATGAGACATCCGTCGTCATTTGGGGAACAGGGACACCGCGACGAGAGTTTCTGTATGTAGACGATATGGCGGAAGCAAGTATTCACGTTATGGAGCTAGACGATGAGATTTATCATGCCCATACCAAGCCAATGTCGTCACATATCAACATCGGGACAGGAAAGGACATAGCCATCAGCGACCTGGCGGGACTGATCGCCAAGACTGTTGGATATACAGGAAGAATAGAGTTCGACACCAGTAAGCCAGACGGCACACCGCGCAAATGCCTGGACATCAGCTGCCTGCAGAATCTGGGCTGGACGCCAAGCGTCGATCTGGAAAGCGGACTGATTGAAACTTATTTCAGTTTTTGTCGTGACAGCTTACAGAATACGAGAAGATCGCACGCTCGCGCATTGGATCACGAATCGCAAAGACGACGTCAGGCCTTTTCATTTAATAACAGTATGTCGAGATCAGTTCATCAGGAAATTTCCGGAAGCCTACGTCAGTGAACCCTTACACCAGCCAATTATCCATTCATGCATCGTTACAGAACTAAGCGGCGATGAAAAAAATGATCGAGCCCAAGCTAGATTGCGAACCCCATCCTTCATGGGGTTCAGGCGATGGCGTTCACGTCGAACGGGAGCGCACAATAAAGACCCTTTCTTTGAACAGAGCCACGACACTTCTCGCTCAACTCAACTTTTCCGCACTCAAGATTCCGCTCACATTGAGTCTTGCCAATCAGGTCATTAGCAGCGGAGGAAATTTCCTCCTCAGTATTTATCTTGCACGCACTTTGAGCCTGGCAGAATTTGGCGTCTATGGCATAGGCTACGGCCTATGCATGCTTTATGTTGGCATAGGTAATTCTGTCATCCTGACGCAAATGTCGGTCAACATGTCATCTCAGGCCATAGACCAGAGAGAAATTTATGCAGCGAAGATGCTCAACGCCGTTTTTGTACTTGGCGGCATGCTACTTTCCCTTACCGCCATAGGTTTTATGATCGCCAGTTTTATCTGGCCTGAGAGTAAGCAGTTATTAGTTAAGGTATGTGCAATTTCTCTTGCAGCGGCACTTTTTCTCTGCAACGAATTTTTTATTTCTTACGCTTACGTGAAGCGCAAGGAGAGCCTTGCTCTGGTGGTCAATGGCGTAACTATGCTGGTTCTGTTTATATGTCTATTTATTGAATATAAGGCAGGGATAGCCCCCTCTGTGGAAAGCGCGCTCTTCTTTTACGCATTCGGTGCTGCTGCAGGCGCGGCAACGGCATATCACCAGTCACCAATACGAGTAAGCCAGGGCGTGCATGGCTTCGCGCCAACGGTAGTTGAATCATGGAGCCACGGCAGATGGGCTTTGGGTGGGGTGATAATTACCTGGATCCAGTCACAAACCTACGCGTACATCGTCATATTTATGCTTGGTTCCGCGGGTGTAGGTCTGGTCAATGCCGCCAAATTATTCATCTCGCCATTTTCCTTTCTTCTGTCCGCGGTACAGAAAATCACCATCCCGCGGCTGGCAGACCTGCGTCAGTCCAACCCTTCACGCATGCGGCTGGTGTCGGTTCTACTGACCAGTGGATTAACCGTGCTGACGATCATTTATTCGTTAATGATATTAAGCAGCGTCAATTTCGTCACCACGCTGGTGCTGGGCCGCCACGATGCCAATATCGAAATCCTGATCGGCTTATGGTGCTGTGTGCTCATTTTTCAGATGGTACGCACCGGTGGTGGCGTTCTGTTGCAAGTGCAAAAGAAATTTCGCATCCTGACCTTGCTTAATATACCGAGCGCAATCCTCACGACAGGATTGGCATTTTTTCTGACCGCAAGCAATGGCACCACCGGCGCCGTCTGGAGCGTCGTTATCGGTGAAATTGCCCTGGCCTTATTAATATGGCGAGAAATTGCATATGACAAAACCCATCAACATTGATGTCTGTATTGCGACATTTCAGCGTCCGCTGATGCTGTCATGCTTGTTAACTTCATTGATTAAGCAGAACCTTGATGGCATTGCCATGCGCATCATCGTCATCGACAACGATAGCAAGCAAAGCGCTCATGCAGTCACCGAATCTTTCAAGAAAAAATATACGATTGAGGTGGTCTACGATACCGAGCCAGAACAGAATATATCGCTTGCCAGAAACCGCGCGCTAAGACATGCCAGCGCAGATTATGTCGCATTTGTCGATGATGACGAAGTCGTCTGTCATGAGTGGCTGCAAGCGTTCCTTCGCAGCGCCAACACCTATCAAGCGGATGTCATTTTTGGACCAGTTGAAAGTGTATTGCCCGAGGGCGCACCCGAATGGGCTAAAAAACTCTTCTATCGGCCGCATCGTCAGACTGGCGATGTGGTGCCATTTGGTGGCGCAGGAAACGTCATGCTAAGGCGACAGCTACTTGACGAAGTGTCGCCCCATTTCAATATCGCCTTCGGACTCACGGGAGGCGAAGACACGGAATTCTTCTATCGTTTGCATCTCATGGGAAAACATTTGATCTGGTGCGATGAAGCCTCGGCCGATGAAACTGTCTCTCAGAAGCGGGTCACACTGAAGTGGATACGCATGCGCGGATTTAGGAGTGGGCAGACCTATAACAGGATTGTGATCAGCCGCTACTCATCGCTAAAAAAGATTGTCTGGTTCCTGACTAAAACACTGCAGATATCGAGTGGTGTCATCGCCGCTCCGCTGATCCGCTGTTGTTCCTATCCTGCCTATGTGGCACTGACGGTACGAATAGCCGCGGCTGCAGGGCAACTTTCACACTGTTTCTCGGAGAATAATTTTGAAGAGTACAACATTTAATCCAATGGAATTAGGGCCAGCCGCGAGAAACTTAGCTCAACAGGACAAATGGAGAGCATTGCCGTTTCTGTTGCTGATGTTCAGCGCAGGCCTGCCTCTAACATATCAACTGGAAGTCGCCCGCACTTTGACGGTCGCCGATTCTGCAGAATTAACAATGGCAGCGACGGCATCTCAAAACACGGCAAATTCGGTTTTTTTTGTTTTGTTCATTTGCAGCCTCTATTTATACGCAGGCTGGACAGTGTTGCAAAAACCAAAAACTGTGGCAGCACTGCTGTCACGTCAATGGCCTATTTTTTTCCTCGTATTATTTATAGCAGCAAGTACTCTTTGGTCACACGCACCCGAAAAAGTGATGATCAATATCATTCATAACACGGGCACTACACTCATCACCATTGCCGCCGCCTTACGCTACCGCAACAATCCCTGGCTATTCCCTAAGCACGTTGGCTATGTGGTCGGAGCCAACATGGCGCTACACCTGGCCGCAGTGACGCTGATACCCGCCTACGCGATCGACTGGCAAGGCCGATGGCATGGACTTGCACCGCATGCAAATACTCTGGGCGCCTTAGCCTTCGTTGTATTGTGGAGCAATGCTTCTATCGTGATCTTTCAAAACAATGACCGGTATCGCCTGCATCTATTGTTTTCAGGGCTCGCCATTTTGGCGATGTATGGTGCCAATAGCATGACGACCATGACCTGCTCGGTTTTTGCCTTGACAGTCATGTTGATTTTCCACAAAACTAAAGAGATGAATCTTAGGCAGCGCATCAGTTTTTTCGTCCTGGGCATGTGCATTTTAGTTCCTCTCCTGACTGCCTTATTTGGCCAGATGATTGATATGGAACGTCTGCTGAACGCATTTGGCAGAGATAGTAAATTAACAGGGCGGGTCTCGCTTTGGGAGGATGCGGTGAAAGCCATATCGGAAAATTTTTTCCTTGGCTGGAGCTTTGATGATCATGTTTACCTTGTCAGGGTGAGCAACATGGCCTTCCCCAATTTCCACAATGGGATACTGGATCTGGCGGTCAACGGAGGCATCGTGGCCGTGATCCTGTTCCTGCTCATCTTGATGACCATTGTGCTCGATTATTTCAGGCCTTCAAGAATTNNGGTGCAATATCGCCGCAACCCAGGCCAGCCACATCCGGCGCTTAAACCAGGTGCATCGCTCGCCAATCTTGGAACGAAAGCCGCCGATGCACTGCTGGTCACCAGACAAAGATCAATGAATGTTCACCTGCTCCCCAGGGCTCTCCTGGCGTTTCAGCGTGATGACTTCATCCGGCTGAAACGGATTGCCTCTTAGTGCCAGATAACGTTCAGCCAGCAAAGCTGCCGCCTTGGTATTGAGATGATTGGCGTCCTTGTAGAGCGCGACGTTTCCGATATAGGTCAGGCATTCACCTGAATTACACATGACTTCTTTGGGATTGATCACCAGCATCTGCGGGAATTGCGTTTTCAGCTTATCGATGACGGCGTTCAGCGATGCATGCTTGTGTTCAACCGCATCAATGGACAGGCTGCAGTTTGAATCCAGATCTGCCCAGCCACGCCGCTTATACAAAATGCATTGAGAAAGGTCTTCTTCGGTAGAGGGATTATCTTTGAAGACTACCGGTATTGAATGTGCGCTAACGATCTTTTCAAGCGTCATGCGCATTTTCTTTTCAAACAATATCTCTTGCCCCTTATAGGACCAGGCACTGGCCAGCACAACATAATTAAACTGGCTCGCCATATCAAGCAAGGCCTGGTTGCGCTTCTCGCATGACGTCGGCTCTTTCCCCGCTCCATCAGACAACTCGATAGCATCACAACTTCCCTGCACATGATAGACAGATTTAAGATGTGCCTGCATGGCCAGACGATCTACAAAAGGCTTGAAATGGTGCGCGTGCGAATCACCCATGAGCAAGACCTTAGGACGCGCCTTGCTCAAGTCGCCAAAAGCGCAATGTTTCTCCAGATAGGGGATAGTCAGCGCATATTCGTCGTTCGCACGTATGGAACACGAACGTGTCAGGTCGCGTTCGAAAGAATAGCTTGAAATCAGTTGACGCATATCAGAGGAAAAGCGTTGCGGCGCGCCTTCTGTCACATACGAACTTAAGCCAACCACAAGAAAAAGCAGCGCAGGTACGCAGTAATACCGAAGGAAAGCCGTCCGGAAGGTGATTTGCTTATTCCTGCGTATCGGTTGCTCAACAAATTTCCAGCTCAGATAGGAAAGGATAAAAGCCAGCGTCACGGCAGCCAGTCCGACAGCTAATGTTATGTCTATCCGCCGGTAATTCAAGAACGCGAATATAGGCCAATGCCATAAATAGAGGGAATAGGAAATAAGCCCGATCAGCACCATGCGCTTTCCGCTCAATAAAGTGCTGATCAGGTTTTCGCGCGCGCCTGCAAAAATCAACAATGCTGCTCCCANNAGCAAGGGCGCTCGCCAATTCCCGGCTTCGAGGGGCGTTCACCTTGAGTATAAAAAATACCAGCACCCCCATCATTAATTCATGTGCGCGATAGGGCAATAGAAAATACGATCCGACGCGAGCGACTGATGTCTCTGAAAGAGTCACAAAAATGACGATTGCTCCTATGCAGATGGGAATTAAGGCCTGGCGGTAAAAGCGAAAAAGTAAAATCAACAGGAAGGGAAAGATGAAATAGAACTGCTCTTCCACCGACAGGGACCAGGTATGCAATAAAGGAAAACCTTCACTGCGCTGTCCGAAATATCCCCAACTCAACATGGAAAAAAAGACATTTGCGACAAACGCCCATGAAGTCGCCAGGGACGTGGTGAAAAATATGTAATCATTTGGAATCAGGAGATACGTCGAAAACGCCAAGGTGACAAGAGAGACTAAAAAGTACACCGGCAAAAGCCGTTTCATGCGCCGGATGTAAAACTCTTTAAAACTGAACGTTCCCATTTCCAGTTCGGCATAGATCAGGCGGGTAATCAAAAAGCCTGAAATGACAAAAAAAATATCCACACCAACAAATCCGCCGGAGATGCCTTGGGGGTAGGCATGAAAGCCGATCACGGCCATCACGGCCAATGCACGTAAGCCGTCAATATCTGGCCGGTATAAGGCGAGCGCTAGTTCATCGTGTTTCATAAATATGCCGTGTTGTATAGGTCGTGTTTTATAGAAATGGATGCCGGTCGAACATCCCATTTTCTTCAATCCTGACCTGCCTGTTTTGACATTTGACAAGATATTCATGCCCTCGCAGATTCAACGCGGATAGATGAAAACACAAGAAAAATTGCGTTTTATCAAACATCAAATGCACTGCCCGGTATCCAATGCCTACTCAGATATTTGCCGTAGTTTCAAGCAATGAGTAAGGAGTTCGCTGTCATTTTTCCCGGACTCGGTGTTCGACATTGACGTCCATTATTTCATCGACGGCTTAGCGAAAGATGAATCGACATTTCGTCATTAAAAAATGTAAACTCAATGGGAAAAAATTTGAAAATCGCCCTTATCACCAATTCACTCGCGCCTTACCGGGTTCCCGTATTTACGAAAATTGCGCGAACGGAAGGGGTGCAGTTATGTGTGATCTGTTGCTCCAAGCTGGAGCCAAATAGACTATGGGATTTGCCGCCTATCGATTTTGAATGCGTGATTTTGCATCGGCGCATGATCGAATGGAAGGGGCGTTACATCCATAACAACCCTGACGTCATCCCGGCGCTCAGGGACTTCTCTCCCGACGTAGTGGTCACAGATGGAATGAATCCTACCCATCTGTATGCTTTTCTTTATGCGCGCTTTTCCGGAGTTCCCCATATTTGCATGACGGATGGGACATTTATTTCGGAAAAAACTTTGACGGTTTTTCATCGCCTCCTGCGTCGTTTCGTCTACTCGAGATCCACGGCTTATATCGCTGCAAGCGACGGGGGGTTTGAGTTATTTGACAGCTACCATTTGCCGCGCGAGCGATATTTCAGATCATGTCTCTGCATTGACAACGCCGCCTATATCAGTGCGACAGACAATACGGAAAAGCAGTTTGATCTGCTGTCATGCGGCAGGTTGGAAGCGGTTAAAAATCCGCTGTTTGTGCTGGAGGTCGGAATCCAGATTGCCAAACAACTTCAACGAAAGATACGTGTGCTGTTTGTTGGATCCGGCAGCCTTGAAAACGAGATCAGGTGTGCCGCAGCATTGTTTCCAGGCCTGCTTGAGGTGACTTTTTCCGGACATGCGCATCAGCATGCCCTTCCTGCCCTTTATCAGTCTGCGCACATTTTTTTGTTCCCGTCTCTGTGGGACCCTTGGGGTGTAGTGGTGAATGAAGCCTGCGCTGCCGGTTTACCCGTCATTGCATCGCCCTTCGCCGGTGCCTCGAATGAACTGGTACGCGATGGATACAACGGTTTCGTCTGTGAACTAGATGTCAATCTTTGGGCTGAAAAAGCCCTCGCCCTGTTAACCCAGCGATTAAGCTATCAGCGATTTTCCATGCATAGCCGGCAAGCCGTCATACCGTACACGTTTGAAAACGCATCGGACGGTGTTGTCGCCGCATGCCAATTTGTTAGCCCGGAGAATGTCATGTTACTGAAAAGAAATCACCAACAAAAACGACCAAAAGTGTTAATCGTAGAAAGACAACTGCTGGAATATCGTTTGGCGTTTTACGAGAATTTACGGAACATCTTGAACAGGGATGGAATCGACCTGCAATTGCTCATCGGTGACGGCACGCCGGCTGAGGCGCAGAAAAAAAATCAGGTTTCGCTCGATTGGGCCTTGCGCATTCCGACGCACTACCTGTTTGGCACCTCGCTTTGCTGGCAACCGTTTGGTCAGCATGCCAAAAATGCCGACCTTGTCATCGTGATGCATGAAAATAAGATTCTCTACAATCTATGGCTGATGTCATTTGGCCGCCCCAAGCGCCTGGCATTCTGGGGGCACGGCCGCAATATGCAGTCAGATAATCCCAAAGGGCTTAAAGAGCGCTTCAAGCGCTGGACCATCAACAAGGTAGATTGGTGGTTTGCCTATACAAAATCGAGCGCTGCGCTGGTTGCGGAGGCTGGATTTCCCAGCCAATGCACGACGGTCGTTGACAATGCGGTTGATACGCAAAAGCTGGCTAAATTATGCCGTGAGGTCAGCCCCGCCGACTACCAGAACAAACGCAAGGAGCTTCAGCTAGGAAATGGCCCGGTTGCGCTCTATCTCGGCTCGCTCTACAAAGAGAAGCGGCTGGATTTTTTGCTTGATGCGGCATGCAAGATCCGCCAGCGGATACCAGACTTTCAATTGCTGGTGGCTGGCGCCGGCCCCGAGGAAACGCAGATCATCGATGCGGCACGCCAGTATCCCTGGATACATTACCTTGGCCCGGTACAGGAAAGAAATAAGGCGGTGGCGCTGGTGCTGGCGGATGTCATTTTAAATCCTGGACTGGTCGGCCTTGGCATCCTGGACTCGTTCGCCAGCGGAACGCCCATGTTCACGACCGACTGCGGCCTGCACTCGCCGGAAATATCGTATTTATCCTCGGGTCACAACGGTGTCATGACCGCAGACGATATCGACATTTACGCCAATACCGTNNCCCCACTATACGATCAGTAATATGGTCCATCGTACGCAAGACGGCATTCGCGCCTGTCTCGCTTCGTGATAACAATGCTGTTGCATGTTCAAGAGATCTGAAATGAATATAACCATCATAGGAACTGGCTACGTCGGCCTGGTAACGGGCGCTTGCCTTGCAGAATTGGGCAACCAGGTATGCTGCCTCGATATCGATCAGCATAAGATTGATCTGTTAAACGATGGCGAGATTCCCTTCCATGAACCTGGACTGGCA